>Ga0208876_1000095_pt1 | contig 33769 bp, 25 predicted proteins | sample CryBogCBH03Jun09_FD_184614 | JGI IMG/M metagenome (GOLD analysis project Ga0208876, IMG submission 184614) | Freshwater microbial communities from Crystal Bog, Wisconsin, USA - CBH03Jun09 (SPAdes) | ecosystem: Environmental > Aquatic > Freshwater > Lake | place: Crystal Bog, Wisconsin, USA... | reverse complement strand
GTTCACCCACTTCAACTTGGCTCACCGTTCTGGGGTCTACTCGCAGGAGTCCTGCTCTATTCGCTTTCGAATCTCAAGGTGAACTTCCTCAAGCGCTAAACGTCTTGCCAGATTGGTTGACTAGAATGAGGCCATGATTCTTGAACTCGCATTTGTTGAAGTACACCCTGAAAATCACCAGGCGTTCGAAGTAGCCATCAAGCGTGCTGTTGCAGAGGTGCTCAGCACCGCTAAAGGCTTCATCGATTTTGAATTGCATAAAGGTATAGAGCGAGCCAACACCTATACATTCCACATTCATTGGGAGACCCTCGAAGACCACACGATCGGATTCCGCGCTGGCGAACTCTTTCCAAAGTGGCGGGCGATCATTGGCGAATATTTTGCAAAGCCCCCAGTGGTTGAGCACTGGGCGACCGTATAAAGCTCAGGCACTTTTTGGTTAAATAGTTCAATGGGGATTCACGACCGCGAACATCTAGAAGTTAAGAACGTGCGTACTTTAAGGTCGTGGCTAGCCAAGAATCACGATAAATCCCCAGGACTCTGGGTCGTCTCTTACAAGAAAGCTAGCGGTGTTGCCGCGCCAACCTACGACGAGATGGTTCGGGTCGCACTTTGTTACGGATGGATCGATTCGATCCCTGGCAAGGTGGATGAGGATCGGACCAAACTCTACTTTTCTCCACGAAAGAAGGGGAGCGGCTGGGCCGCGACGAATAAGGCTCGAATAAAGGAGTTGATCGCTTCGGGTGAAATGACACCGGCAGGCATGAAGTTGATTGATGCTGCCAAGGCTGATGGGAGTTGGAACAAACTCGACGGAGCGCAAACTCAGGAAATCCCGCAGGATCTGCTTTCGGCTTTTAGAAAGTATGGAGGTTCCAAGAAGAACTTTGAAGCATTTCCTCCGGGAGTTCGCAAGGCGATACTCGTCTGGATTGCGGAAGCTAAGTCTCCTGCCACCCGCGAAAAGCGAATTAACGAGACTGCCGCTCTCGCAGCTCAAAATATTCGTGCCAATCAATGGCGAGAGAAGAAGTAGGCAAGTATTTCTCTTGACCGCCTTCTCAATTAGAGTTTGTAAATGGCATCTGACCAAAAATTTGTTGCGCAGGTTCTAGAGGCACTTGAGCCCCTCAACGTTGACGCACGCAAGATGTTCGGGGAGTACGGACTCTTCTATAAGGGAAAGATGTTCGGATTGATTTGTGACAACACATTCTTCATTAGGGTGACTGCGGCAGGTAGTGAAATTGCAGGGCGAATCGGCAAAGGCTTCCCCTATCCCGGTGCAAAACCTGCCTTCACTATCTCGAAAGCGAAATTAAAAGAAACTGCATGGCTCCACGAACTTGTGGAACTCACAGCCGCGGAGTTGCCAGCTCCAAAGAAAAAGAAGAAGTCCGCGCCCCCTAGAGATTAAAGGCTTTTAGAGCAGGTAGCGCCCTGCCGCTCGTGTCTACGAGGGCAGAGTTGGCCATTCCGCCATTCCACAAGTCTTGCGATCCAGAAGTTTGGACTCGGGTCGCTAATCCTTCCCACCACCAAAGACCCACTCCTAATGTTCCCGGTTGTGCGCGCAACAGATTCTTGAGGTAGACGACGTAGTCCCGCTGACCGAGTGGGGATTGTGGATAGCCCGCCAGTTTTGCGGTGGATGTGTCTATAACATCGTTGCCAAACTTCTGTGAGGTCCAGGGATATGCCGTCTCGGCAATCAAAACCGGCTTTTTGAGTTCTGTTGTTACTACCTGGAGAGCTTGCGAAAGGCCATCGAGTGAGCCCTGCCACTGGCAGTAGTAACTGAGACCGACGAGATCGAAATTAGCCAGTCCGTGTGCCATTGCATCGGTGAACCACCATCTGACTCGATTGGGATCCGCGCCGCAATCTAAGTGGATGACCGATTTGGCGTGGGGCAAAACTTGTCTTAGGGATGTAGTCGCGGCGTTGTGAAGGGCTACGAAACTCTGCCACTCTTCCTCCGTGCCAGTTGTAATCCTCCCGAGGGGCCACAAAAATCCATTAGAGATTTCATTGCCGATTTGAATCCATTGGGGAATGACACCTGCCTTCACGAACTTCTGCAGGGTTGTAGTTGTATAGGTAGCTACTTGAGTTTGTAGATCGCCGATATTCGTGGGCCACTCGACAGGCGTCGTCTGCGCACCTGGATCTGCCCAGCCATCGGAGTAGTGCAGATCGACACAGACCTCCATCGAATGCGCTTTTAATCGTTTAGCGAGGGCGATCGCTCGGTCAAGGTTTCCGTTGGCAGTTGTGGGATTTACAAATACTCGAATGCGTCCAATTTTGACTCCATTGAGTTTCAAGAGGGCGATGCCGTCGATTCGTTGACCCTGCGCCGTGTAGAAGTGGCCGCCTGCGGCTTCAACATCCGGCAACCACGAGATATCGACGCCGTTCTTTAGAGGCAAGGGAGAGAGGGCCGCTGCCTTAAGAGGGTCCACCGACGCGACAACGGCTAGCGCTCCGGTCGTTATGAACCCCCGTCGTGTGAGCGTCATGAAGTAAGTAAACACTCATTCGATAGGATTCTGTGGAATTGTAAATTCGGAATTGAGGCAGAGGACGCGATGAGCGCATATCCAGATCGTTCCAAGAAGGCTCTGATGGTCATCGATGTGCAAAATGGCGTTGTCGATTATTCGAGAGACCGAAACGAAGTGGTCGGGCGCATAGCCACGCTCGTTGATCAGGCACGTTCTGCTAACACGGAGGTCATCTGGGTGCAGCACTCTGAGGACGATATGCCGATCGATAGCGAGTATTGGCAGATCGTCCCGGAGTTAAAACCCGCCACGGGGGAGAAGATCATCCACAAACTTTGGCGCAGCGCCTTTGAGGAAACCGAACTCGAAGAAGTCCTTGAAGAGTCAAAGATTGATCACCTAATAGTGACTGGCGCACAGACAAACTACTGCGTTCGCCACACCGTCCACGCCGCAATCGAGCGCGGGCTTGATGTCACCCTCGTGGAGGATGGCCACACAACTATTGATGATTCTTGGAATGGGGCAACTATCCCGGCAGAGATGATCGTCGCTGAACTCAACCGCGCCTGTTTTGATTACGATCTACCCGATAGTCGAGTTGACGTTCTGGCAGCGAGTAAAATTCGTTTCTAGCCTTACTTGCTAGCTAGATTGACCATTTCTATCAGATTAGGTATTTAGTTTATAGAAGGTTTACTTTCAACTCAGATAAGTTGCGCAGGTTAATATTTCAACCAGTTAGGGAGTTGGGGCAGAGATGAGCGTTGGATATTGGATTATTGCCGGAATTACCGCATTTGCCTTTTCGGCCACCGGTTTGATGAAGTTGTTGACTCCGCGAGCCAAGATGGTCGCGAACGCTGATGACCCGCAATTTGCATGGGCTAACGATTTTACCGAACCTCAAATTAAATTGATCGGACTTGCTGAACTTCTTGGTGCCGCCGGACTCATATTGCCACCTGCAGTGGGGGTCGCCAAGTGGCTACGGATTCCTGCAGCGATTGGACTGATCCTCTTGATGCTCGGAGGCGCTTACACCCACCGTCGTCGTAAGGAGCCTTTCTTTCCACCACTCATTCCTGGAGTATTTGCTCTCATTACTCTTTTCCTCTAAGAGATCACGGAATTCCAGTTTCGCCCGTTGGCTAAAGTGAACGGGCTCAAAGCCTGAATCGAAAGGAAATTCCGTGAGCTCTCAAGGACTTGTAGTTGTAGTTGGCGTGGGGCCAGGCGTCGGCCTAGGTGTGTCGGAAGCATTCGCTCAGGAGGGTCACTCTCTTCTGCTCATCGCTAGAAACTCTTCAAAGCTCGAAGAGATGGCGACGCGGCTTCGGGCAACAGGTGCGATCGTCAACACTGCCGCGGCCGATGCTTCGATTGAGGGTGATGTCGCTCGAGTGATCGCAGAGATCAACGAGCCGATTTCTGCACTCGTCTATAACCCAGCAGCGTTCGGTGGCCCACTTCTTGCAGCGGATGCTGCTTCACTACGCCGCGCCACAGAGGTCAATCTCTACAGCCTCATAAGCGCAACTAAGGCTGCGCTACCTCGCCTGAAAGAGGCCAAGGGAGCCGTGCTGGTTACCGGAGGGGGCTTCTCGCTCTACCCATCGGGGGATTTCGGTGTTCTCTCTGTTGGCAAGGCCATGATCCGTACCGCTTCTTTTGTTCTTGCTCAGGAGCTAAAGCCTGAAGGAGTGCACGTTGCAACCATCACGATCTGCGGAACAGTGGCTCCAAATACTCCATTCGCACCAGAGAAGATCGCGAAGGCTTATCTCGCCGCGTTTCGAAATCCAGCCGGTGAAGTTGAAACGATATTTACCGGAGAATAAAAGCCTTAGTGAATTAACTTGGTCCCGTACTTGAAGAAGATTGCGAGTGCGAGAATCGAGTAGGTCAAGGTGTACAAAACTCGACCCCAACCGCGATCCAGGAAGTTCACAAGTTTTTGGTGGTTCTCTTCAGAGAGTGACCAAGTGTTCTCCATAATATTTATTCGCGACATCGTTGCGAAGACTGTTACCGTCGAAAGAGTTACTAGCAAGCACCACGGACAGAGCGCTTTGATGACGAAGAATGATTGTGAGAGCAGCCAGAAGGCAAAGGCCAAGCCGGCAAGGTAGAAGACGTGAGCGGTGCGCAGGAACCAGCGGGGGAATGCAACGAGACCGAGTCCGGCAATCGCAACTGCGATGACCACAGGCTCACTCATTAGTCCTAAAAAGGCATTTGGGAATCCCAAAAGGTTTGATTGCCAAGAGCGGGCTACTTTGCCGCATGAGACGATGGCATTGATATCGCAGGCCAATTTCACGGTGGGCTGCTTGGCCAGTGTGATGGCATCGGCAGAGAGGACTAGCGAAGCAATCAGGCTTAATGTCGAAGAGACCAACATCGCGATGTAAGTCTTGCGATAGGCGCGCAGCCGGCTGATGGTTCCTAGATCAGTCATTATTTGAGTTTACACCCTGCCTTCTGAGAGCAAGGTGTGAAGAATTCATCTTCTTCAATCTGAACAGTGTTCAGTTTATCTGCTATCTTCGGGTCTGCTTCAGATAGAAGCGAGAAGGACGGGGAGTGGATAGCAATGGCCAAGGTACATAAGGAGCGGATGACCGCTCGCCCTGAGGGTTCGTTCGTGGTCTTCTTGATCGGCATGCGCGTGAACAACCCTTTGGCAATCCACCGCTGGATTCCGGTCTTCTCAGCGATGCCGCGGATGATTATCGAGTTGTATAAAAACCCTCAACTTGGCTTTAAGTCCCACCAGATGTGGTTTAGTCGCACCACCATCATGGTGCAGTACTGGGAGAGCTCCGAAAAGTTGATTGCGTATGCCAAGTCCGCTGAATCCGAGCATTTACCTGCATGGAGAGCCTTCAATCGAGCGGCAAAGTCTTCAGCCGTAGGGATCTGGCACGAAACCTATGTGATCGAACCCGGTCATGCAGAGAGCGTCTACAAGAACATGCCCGCCTTTGGGCTAGGCAAGTTGGGTAATTTGCAACCCGCAGTTGGTCGCCTGAATTCTGCTGCAGAGAGATTGACCGAGCCTTCCAAAGAGTAGTTGGGGCAACTTAAGATTTCGGTATGACAAAGGCCGAGGTCAACGCACATTTGAAACAATTTGAACCCGTGCAAAGATCCGTCTTGCAGAGATTGCGCGAGGACATTGCCGCAGAGCTTCCCACAGCCAAGGAAGTCATCAAGTACGGAATTCCAACCTTCGTTCTTGAAGGGGTGCCGATCATCGGATTTAACGGTTACAAGAAGCACAACAGCATTTTTCCCTACAGCGGCTCGGTAGCCTCTAGATTGGGAAGCGATTTAGCGAGTTATGCACAGACAAAAGGGTCAATTCACTTTCCAGTTGATAGGCCATTTCCAAAATCTTTATTGAAGAAGGTTTTGAAGGCTAAGTTTCAGCAACTAAAAGAGGGTTAAAAGGCTAACCTTTTGGTCATGAAAACCATCCTAGATGCAATTGGAAATACGCCTCTGATAAATATTGAGGGCGTATTTGTGAAGATGGAATATCTCAATCCTTCAGGGTCGGTGAAGGCTCGTATCGCCAAGTACATGATCGAACGTGCCGAGCAAGAAGGTTTGCTTAAGCCGGGTGACACCATCGTAGAGGCGAGCAGTGGCAATACGGGCAATGCCATGTCTATGGTCGCTGCTGTTAAAGGCTACAAGATGTTGGTTGTCATGCCCGAAGGGCTAAGCATGGAGCGGACTGCGATTTCTCGTGCATTTGGTGCGGAGGTCCGGACGCTCGGAGACTTCCATGTGAACAAGGCCCTCGAGGAGGTGCGTCGCATCGCCGAGCAACCTGGTTATTACGCACCGCAACAATTTGATAGCGAGTGGAATGTCATCGAGAATTACGAGTGGCTTGGGAAAGAGATCCTAGAACAGCTCCCAAGTAAGCCAGATTTACTAGTTTCAGGGGTTGGAACTGGTGGAACGTTGGTAGGAGTCGGTCGTGCGTTTAAAGAGTCTAATCCCAGTGCAAAGAGCTACGCGCTAGAGCCTTCCGAATCCTGCACCATTGCCTGCAGTGAGGTCGCTAAGCATTTGATCGAGGGCATTTCAGATGGATTCGTCCCGGGGATCATCGAGCGCCATGCAAAAGAGATTGATGGATTCGTTCACATCCACTCGAATGATGCGGTAGCCGAGACCCGCCGTCTAGCCAAAACGCACGGGATCTTTGTTGGCCCATCATCTGGTGCGCACATGCTGGCAGCGAAACAGTTGAAAGAGGAGTTGGGACTTGAAACCGTTGTCACCATCTTTTGCGACGAGGGCGAGAAGTACATTAAGGATTATTGGCTCGCCATCTGAATGGCTCGCAACCAAGTCTTATCCAGATCGGCATTTTCAGGAAAACGCCCCGCAATTTCGAGATCAACTAAGCCATGCAGCATTGCCCAAACCGCCCTTGCATGCTCGTGATCCTTACCAGTTATTTCAATGATCATCTGTGTCACGCCATCTTCCAAGCCCGAAGGAAGACGGTCGCGTAATAAGGGAGTTCGCAGCGTGACCTCATAGAGGTGGGGATTCTCAGTTGCCCAATTGCGATAGGCCAGGGCTTTAGCCCGCTTTGAATTCCTGGCTGTTGCGATTGCACGCCCAAACTGGGTGATGCCATGAGCCTGGAGTTCAGCAAGGATCTCATCGCGCCCTTCAACGTGCTTATAGAGGCTGGGAGCTTTGATGTGAAGACGATCGGCGAGGTTACGCATGCTGAGTCCCGCCAGACCCTTCGATTCCAGAAGGGCAAGAGCTTCAACAAAGATGCGTTCCCGAGTTGGGCCGTAGGTGTTAGCCATAGTACTTTCAGGCTAACACCGTTAGCAAGGAGAAGCAATGTATGTAATTGGAAAGCCAAAGAGTTGGTTACGCCTAGATGGTCTAGTCCTCTTCGCTGCGACCATCGTTCTTTTCTCGGGGGAGCACCAACGCTGGTGGATCTACCCCGCACTTCTGGTTTGTGCCAGACATTTTTATGTTGGGTTATCTCCGTGACACAAAATTAGGAGCACTTCTCTACAACGCTGGGCACTCCTACTTCTTGCCGGCGATCACCATCTTTATCGGCTGGAGAAGCCATCACGCCTTGACTATTGCGATCGGGCTGATCTGGCTTGGACATGTCGGGTGGGATCGCTTCTTTGGGTATGGGTTGAAATATGACTCCAGCTTTAAACACACACACCTGGGGGATCTAACTAAATAGCAGAAGCCCCGGGTAAGCGATCACCCGGGGCTTCTTTTTACTTATTTGCTAGTTATTTGGCATTATGCCTTTACAGCGATTGCGGAGATTTCAAACTCAAGCTTTACATTCTCAGAAACCAAGAGACCGCCGGTCTCAAGGGCTGCGTTCCAGGTCAGACCGAAATCCTTGCGGTTGATCTCTGAAGAGCCTTCAAATCCGAAGCGAGCATTGCCAAATGGATCGGTTGCTGTGCCGGTGTACTCGAATTCGATAGAGATTGGCTTAGTTACATCTTTGATGGTGAGGTCTCCTTCAACAACAACCTTATCTGCGCCTGCATCCTTGATAGATGTTGAAACGAAAGAGAGCTTAGGGAAGTTGGCTACATCAAAGAAATCAGGAGACTGGAGGTGGCCATCGCGGTCAGGTTGTGCCGTGTTGATTGAAGATGCTGTGATTTCGATGCTCAATGAAGCTGAGCCGTTATCGACTGTGCCAGAACCTGCAAACTCGGTGAATGATCCGCGGACCTTTGTCACCATTGCATGGCGAACGCTGAAACCTACGCGGCTGTGGGTTGGGTCAATGTTGAATGTTCCTGTTGGGAGTGTTGAAAGAACTGACATTTTTTTTGTCCTTTGCTAGATGTGGTGAGCACTAGTTATGTGCACAGAAAAACTATAATCCAGAATAGTTGAAATTTCAACTAAACGAAGATGAACATTAGGGTACGTGCAAATTGATTGCGGAAGCCAAAGAGTCGCGCTCTTTTCTTACAACCAACGCCCCATTATTAATGAGATCTGCTCTACTCGCTCGCTGAAAATGCAGTTACACACTGGCGGATATCGGCCTCGCTATGTTGAGCCGACAATTGAATTCTTATACGTGCTCTTCCCATGGGAACGACAGGGTATGAAAATGCGACCGCATGGATACCGTGTGCGTGCAAGCGCTTCGCGGCATTGACCGCGTCGAGTTCCGACTTAAACATCACTGGAACGATCGGATGCTCACCTGGCAACAAAGTGAATCCGGCTGCTGTCATCAATTCTCTAAAAAGCTTCGCGTTCTCGTGCAGGCGATCTCTTAGTGTCGATCCCTGGCTTACCAGGTCTAGCGCTTTAAGTGATCCAGATACGACTGAGGGAGGGACGGAATTTGAGAAGAGGTAAGGTCTGGCCTTCTGACGCAGGAGGTCGACGATCTCTTGGCGAGCGCTGATATAGCCCCCAGATGCACCTCCGAGTGCCTTTCCGAGGGTGCCGGAGACAATATCTACCCGATGACTAACTCCACAGTGTTCGGGTGTACCCGCCCCTGTTGCTCCCATAAAACCGACCGCGTGCGAATCATCGACCATCACCATCGCGCGATACCGCTCCGCCAGTTCACAAATCTCTGGAAGGGGAGCTAGGTATCCATCCATCGAGAAGACACCATCGGTCACGATTAACCGACGGCGCGCACTCTGCGCCGCGATCAGTTGGCTCTCTAGGTCGGCCATATCGCGATTCTTGTAGCGAAAGCGCTGCGCCTTTGAGAGCCTGATACCGTCAATGATGGACGCGTGGTTGAGCTCGTCCGAGATGATGGCATCTTGCTCTTTCATAAGTACTTCGAAGACGCCTCCGTTAGCGTCAAAGCAAGATGGAAAGAGAATTGTGGCCTCTTGACTCAAAAACTGAGAGAGCCGCTTCTCCAATTCCAGGTGGAGATCTTGCGTTCCGCAGATAAATCGAACACTCGAAAGTCCATACCCGTGTTGATCCAAACTGGTTTTGACAGCAGCAATGATCTCCGGATGATTCGACAGACCGAGGTAATTATTGGAACAGAAGTTCAGGAAGGGTTTTCCATCAATAGTGATGTGAGATCCCTGGGCTGAGGTAATTTCAGTTTCTCGCTTTGTTGTCCCTGCTGCCTCTATATCCAGTAACTCGGCGGCCAGCTCTTCCTTTATTTCTGTATACACATTAACTCCAATCTAAAACAACCTTGCCGGCATTGGCATGAGCGGCAATATCGAAGCCTTCTTCCCACTGCGTAAATGGCAATTTATGAGTGACAATCGGTGAAATATCTAGGCCCTTCTTGATCATCGCTGTCATGGCGTACCAGGTCTCGAACATCTCGCGTCCATAAATCCCTTTTATGGTGACCATATTGGTGATGACTTTTGCCCAGTCAATTTGGATGGGCTTACTTGGCAACCCAAGGAGCGCGACGCGGGCGCCATGACCGACATGTTCCAGGATCTGGGGAAGTGCAGCCGCGCTTCCGCTCATTTCGAAGGCGACATCGAATCCCTCTGTCATCCCGAGTTGAGTCATGACTTCTCGTAAGTCGGTGTGCAGCACATTGACGGCCACATCCACCCCGATAGAGCGGGCCAGTTCCAATCGCTCTTCGGAGATATCAGTAATCACTACATAGCGCGCACCTACAAAACGGGCGATCTGCGCTGACATCAGTCCAATCGGTCCAGCACCTGTAATGAGTACATCCTCACCAACGAGCGGGAAGGAAAGCGCGACGTGAACGGCATTGCCCAACGGGTCAAAGATGGCCGCAAGATCTAGGTCGATCTCGGGATCGTGCTTCCAGATATTGGTTTCAGGCAGGCAGATGAATTCGGCAAATGCTCCATCACGATTGACCCCGACGCTCACGGTGTTCATACAGAGGTGGCGTCTTCCCGCACGGCAATTGCGGCACAAACCGCAGACGATATGACCTTCTCCTGATGCAATGTCACCAATCTTCACGCTCGTAACTTCCGAGCCGATTTCTACAACAACCCCACTAAATTCATGTCCAGGAGTAATCGGAACCTTGATTGTTTTGCTGGCCCACTCATCCCATGACTTGATATGAAGATCAGTGCCGCATATGCCGGTTCTGAGTACGCGAATTTTTACTTCCCGAGAAGTGGGAGAAGGCTCTGGCAAGTCGACCAGAGTAAATCCAGCACCTGGTTCAATCTTGCGCAAAGCCTTCATCACGACTCCCTTGAGTTACTGGGAGTCTACTTCTAGGTGGAGCGCTCGCTCCAAGAGATATTAAGGGTCAACCCTTAATTACATAGGCATCGTTTCGAAGATGCGAATTCCGGCAGCGTTGGGGCACGTCTTAGCGAAACTTGCTGCCTGCTCCATATCTTCGGCATTGATCAATGAGTAGCCGCCGACTAGATCAGCGTAAGAGGTCAGTTCTGAGACGGAGTCGCCCTTAACGAGGGTTCCACCTTGAATCGGATTGCCAACATCAACGAGGTGCTCACCGATTGAGCCAAACCAAGCCATCCAGGCTTCCATGGTGTCTTCGCCTTGCTGGTCTGTCGCGTTGTAAATGAATAGAAACTTCTTCATCTCTTCTCCTTTTTAAGTTGCTTCTTAAATTCGATTGTCTGCGCATAATTTTCAAGAGTTTCGGCGCTGCCGTCCCAATGAGCTTGAAATTGGTTGATCCACTGTTGGATTCCCCGCATCGATGCGCGATTGAGAGTGAGGAATGTGACTCTTCCCGACTTTTTACGTGTAACCATGCCAGCCTCTACGAGCAGGTTTATATGTTTGTGAATCGCTTGCAGCGAGAGATTACGTTGCAGCGCTAGATCGCTGATGGAGGCCGGTTGAAGACTCAATGAATAGATGATCTCGCGACGGTGCACACTTGCGAGCGCGTCGAAGATCACGTCTAGCTCTTTGGGGTTCGCATTGGCTTTCATCAACACTTAACTTAAAGGTTAAGTGTTCACTCGTCAAGAGTTTTAGCAGTTTCCCTTTGTAGGCATCCCCGCTGGAATCGAAAGGTTAAGGGATGCAAGAAGTTCCTTCGCATCTGGAGTGAGACAGTAGTACGACCATTTGCCGCGCTGCGTCCGTTCTAGGAGCCCGGCTTCAACCAAAATCCTCAAGTGATGACTGACGGTGCCCTGAGTTAGACCAGTGTCAGGGGTTAAATCGCAAACACAAGCCTCCTCATCAGCACTTCTGGCTACATTCATAACTAACTCGAGGCGGGTGGGATCGCCTAGCGCCTTGAATTGCTGCGCCAAGGTGGCGAGTTGAGCCGGAGACTTCGTGAGAGCAATAGCTGTCGACATGCCCAAAGTATACATTGACAATCATCAATTTGAGTATTAATTTACGCATTGACAAACATCAATTGGAGGAAATCATGGCTCAAGATATCGAAATCGGTTGCAACTGCCAGGTCTGCAAGTGCGATCCTTGCTGCTGCACCCCAGCCTGCTGCTAATCAATGCTTCGGAGATTTACAGCAGAGTTTCTCGGGACCTGCACTGTTGTCGCAGTAGTTGTGGGCTCAGGCACCATGGCTACCGGCATGAGTGCAGATCGCGGGGTGGAGCTTTTAATAAATACTCTTTCGACTGTTTTGGCTCTCGGCATATTGATTCAAGTGCTGGGGCCAATAAGCGGCGCCCATTTCAATCCCGTTGTTACCCTGAGTGATTGGGCGCAACGACGGGTCAGTGCACTGCCTGCGATCGGATATTTGGTTGTTCAATTTTCTGGTGCGCTCGCCGGGGTCGCACTCGCAAATCTAATGTTTAAAAACCCCGCCTATTTCCAGTCGCATCACCTCCGTAATGGAGCCAATCTCTTCCTCGGAGAAGTTGTCGCGACTGCTGGCCTTCTATTCTTGATTCAGATGTTACGAAGCCAAGAGAAGCTCGCATTGGCGCCAGTCGTAGTGGCAGGATGGATAGGAAGTGCTTATTTCTTCACCTCCTCGACCTCCTTTGCCAACCCCGCAGTCACTTTGGCGCGTGGGTTCACCGATACTTTTAGCGGGATAGCGTTGCGCTCGATCGCTGGATTCATACTCGCGCAATTACTCGGCGCCCTGTTAGGAACACTGCTTGGAAAATTCTTCTATACATCGAAAGAGGAGAGCACAAATGTCTAACCAGAAACCAGCGGTGCTATTTGTTTGTATCCACAACGCGGGTCGCTCGCAAATGGCGGCCGGCTTCATGCGCGAGCTCGCTGGGGATCGTGTCGACGTTCTATCGGCTGGATCTGAACCGAAAGAGTCGATCAACCCAGTTGCCGTCGCCGCTATGCAAGAGGTTGGGATCGACATTTCAAATCAGCAACCAAAGATCTTGACAACCGAAGCGGTGTTCGAATCTGATGCGGTGATCACGATGGGTTGCGGAGATGCCTGTCCTATCTTTCCTGGAAAGCGTTACGAAGATTGGGTTCTTGAGGATCCTGCGGGCCAAGATATTGAATTTGTGCGCAGAGTCCGCGATGACATCAAGGGAAGAGTTGAAGTTTTGTTGAGTGAGTTGTTACCGCCCAGCGCAGGCGAGTAGCTTCAAATCTCCAGAGTAATTTTGACGGTATCTCCAACTTCAATTGCCTCTTTTTCGCGAACTACTTTCTTGATTGGCACGACGTAGGTCCCGTCTTTCGGAAAGAGGGATGTGGTCCACTCTGAATTTCCCGACCTTGCGGTAACAGGGATTACCCCCCAGCCATATGTGACCAATGAGGCGATCTCTTTGATCTTCTCGCCTTGTTTTTTCGGAACGGTCACGAAGTAGAAGGGAGAAGGTCCACGCCAGTACCAAACCTCACCCGAAATCTTTAACTCCATCGCGACATTTTACGTTGACACTGAATTCAGGAAAGAGGGTCTGCTGAAATGAGTAGGTCGAGATGTCTAGCGTGAACCCCATCGAAGGCGCCCAGTTCCGCGTCAAAGTGCGTCCGAGCCACTTCGAGCAGCTCTTCCGCGTTCTTCGGGGCTTTGGATTGCAGAAGAGCTCGCGTTAATTCGCCCCGATACTTCTTCGACATGTGGGTGATTACAGAGCGTTCTCCCTTCTTCACTTGAAAGACCCGGACTGCAACTGTTATCGCAGGGTCGGGTCGCCACGATGTTGCGTAAGTAGACGAGCGGCAATCAACGATTAACTCGCTCTCAAGGTTGTTTAGAACTCCGGGTAGGACATCGCTCCAATCGGCGCTACGCATCTTCGCTTTGTAGTGAGGAATTAGGTCGGAAAGTCTAAGAACTCCAAAGAGCGCAGAGGAGATAAGAAGTTGCGTCTCGGCACGTCGCTTCGTCAAGTTCGGGAGTGAATCAAAGTCAAGTGCTTTGTAAAGCACCCCTGAGTAAATATCTATCGCACGCCCAACTCGCTCTTGCCAAATTTCAGATCCGTACCTCTCCAAAACCTCTCGGCGACGGATGCCGAGCTCATCCGCGAAAGAGAGAGATGCAAGGTTTAGGCCGATCGAATCCGTACCCGATGATTTACCTTCGCTCGGTGGTAGGAGGATGAGCACTGCGAAAGGCTAGTGCGGTACATGCATTTTCTCAGCACGCCCACATGTTCGAAAGCGCCTATAAATAGTGATTTCCATCGACATGCTGTTACTTTTATGCTATGAAATTCAGGCGTAAGCGTGGCGATGACGCGCGCCCTGACGCGCCCGAAGAAGAAGATCGCGAGCGCGGCTCCAAGAAGAAGGAGCGTAACCGCAAAGAGAAGGCGAACAAGGGCTCATCTGACCCCGAGTTAGCCGCGCGCCTGCGCGAGTACGGTGAGAATTATGGCCTCGAAGAGGACCCTTATCTCGAAGGCCTCAGTAACGCGATCGAAGAGGGAAAGAACCTAGCGATCTGGGCATCTAACGATGTCATGACACTCATGCCACATCCGGATGTCGAATCCGTCGAAGGTCCTATCTACTCGGCCCTCGTGTTGATTCGAAATGTTCTTGTATTCGTTCCCGTGGCTTTGACCTGGCTTGCAGTTGGTAAGGCGACAACCGGCTTCGCGGTGTACACCGCAAAAAGTAGCGCCGCATCAGTCGTTAACTTCTTGCAGTTCTGGCAGAACGGATACGGAGTCCTCGCAAAGATTTGGACATTGAGCCATATCGCGGAAGATGACTTCTATATCATCGGCACCGTTATCGTCTTAACATTTATTACGCCGTTCATGAATCGCTCTGCCGTTAAGAAGGCAGCAGCTTTCGAACAAGATGCACTGCGCGAACGTTTAACACTGGTTATCGAAGTTGAATCATTCTTATTTGATAAGCGTCGCCTCACTCCATTGACGATCGACTCTGCGCTCGCTCAATCATTCGAGCGCGTTGTAGAGGCGACTCACAACCTGGCGATGGCCTCGAAGCGAATTGAAATTGGACTTAACTCTTTCCCACGACAGATAGATCCGAGTGGCGGAGGCGAGCAGTACGAGACGCGTTATCAAACTCCGTACGCACCGCCTTATGAAAAGCAGTATGCAACTTTTGAAGAAGAGGATGTTCCAGAGGGTAAGTCCAAGAAGGATGATCGACGCAAGTCAGAGAAAACCTCAACTGATCTCGTCATTATTGAACCGAAGAAATCTGCACCTGCAGAGCCGGAATACGATCCGCGCGAAGCCGAGAGCGTTGAGCGAGCTGCCGAAACCTTGGATGCAGTGGCAAAGCGCGTTGATGTCATCGTGCAATCGCTGCCGCGCCGTGCACATGCTCGCAAAGAATTAAAGAAGGTTGAAATGGAACTCGACCAGACTCGGAACGAGTTGCGCGCACTCCAAGAGAAGTTGAAGAAGCAGCAGAAGAAGGCCCAGAAGCAAGGGGAGTGGAAGGCTGCAAAGCGCGAGGCAGAGCGGAACAAAGCTTTGGGCCGCTCCAAGAATCTGGGCAACGGCGCCCCTAGGTACATCGACGAAGAATGAGCGCGCGCAAAGCAGCCCTAGAAGACGCCTCTCACCAGGCGGGCTGGATGTTCGCTGACCTCTTGCTGGCCCTAATGGTTATCTTCTTGGCCGCCCAGTCCTTCGTCCCTAAAGAGGCGAGCCTGCCCACCTTCTCGGCCCTGCTGAGCAACAAGACCAGCCTGAATGGCACGGTCTCACCACTCAAGACTTCAATCACCTTAACCTCTATCGACGAGTCGGCCCTGATCATCGCCATGCAGAATTACGGGGCAATTGAGCACCTGCCAGCCGAGTACACGGTCGAAAGCATGGTCATCGCTGGGGGATTTAACCCCAAAACCGAGTCTTCGGACCGTGGAACGGCCACCGCCCTTCAATATGCCGCCGCCATCGGCTCTTTTAACCTGCCCTATTTCAAGAATTCAGCCACTTTGCTCGCGGCCAGCTCGGAGGTCCCAGACGGGGCGGTCATTTTGAACCTCCAAATCACCCCGGTAGCCCCCATCGGGGGCGGATCCGCCACCGCCTCGGCCAATCCGAGCGCCTCCCCAGTCGCCACAAAGTAGAGACTCTAAACTCTCAATTTAGTCACATTTGTCGCTCAGAAAGAGCACTCGAAACGGGGAAGTTGCTCGGTCTCGACTTGATGAGAATCAGCCTAAAAGGGTTGTTTTACGCATATTTCATTGACCCTCTCGGTAGACTGAGGGGTATGCATAGCAATGCTTTCGGTAGACTGAGGGGTATGCATAGCAATGCTTTTGGGGAGCTAAACACTTGCTGACCCCTGCGTCGATGGCTGACTCACGCTTCCCCTTCCGAATACTTGCAAAGGGATTGCGATTTACATCTTATTTAGGTATCGCTTTAGCGTGTTTACTTTTTTCTTTTGCGTTTGGTCAAGAGAAAGCTCAGGCCTCCACCCAAGTTATTAGTTTGCAGTTTTATCTTCCCACCACAAATATTCAGGTAACTCTTCCTATTGACCACGCAAACGGCGGAAACCCGTGGACGGTAAGTATTCAGTGGGGCAGTGAAGGAACGGTAACCAATCTTACGAGCGCTAGTCCGGCCGCATCTTTCGGGCATCAGTTCACGGGCTCCGGCAATGAAACCATCATTGTCACTTCGACTGCTGGTGCGATGGTGCAATTTGGAAATGGTGCAGCGACATGGGCAGGTGAGGGGTACTTGACCGGCGTCAATTCTTTCGGAACTTCTCTGACCAGTCTGACGGGCGCATTCTATGGCGCCACTACTAGTTTCACGGTTCCGACTTCTATCCCTACCGGCATCACAGACTTTAGCTACGCATTTGCGAACGCCAACGCTTTCAACGATCCAAACATTTCCAGTTGGGCTCCAAGTGCTAGTGGAGTTTCAGCAATCAATATGTCGTACATGTTCCAAAATGCCCTTGTATTTAATCAAAATATCAGCGGGTGGGATACCCATACCGTGACGAATATGTCGTACATGTTTAGCGGGGCAACAGCTTTCAACAACGGGGGAGTTGCCTTTAACTCCACCGGTACAGGTGGCGCCTCTTGGGATTTGCAGAAGGTCACCAACGCCACGTATATGTTCCAGAATGACACTGGCTTAGATAACGGAACCACCATCAGCATGACAAACTGGAACATCGGAGCGACTACATCCAACGCCGCCTCTTTGTCTTATATGTTCACGGGAGCCAGTAACTTTAATTCAAACATCAGCACGTGGGATACGCACACCGTTATCAACACGTCTTATATGTTTTCAGGAGCGGCTAAATTTAATAACGGGGGACAGTCGCTGGCGGCTGGAAATGCGACGGCGCTGGTTCCTGCCAACGCCTGGGATTTGGAGAAGGTACAGACCTTCACCTACATGTTCCAGAACGATACTGGTTTAGACAATGGAACAAATATCGCGGTCTCTAACTGGCAGATGGGAACTACCGCAGCCTCTGCACCCACGCTCACCTATATGTTCTCTGGTGCTACCAATTTCAACTCAGATATTCACACTTGGAACACAAAGACCGTCACGGATATGTCCTTTATGTTCAGCGGAGACACAAGTTTTGACAATAATGGGCAATCACTAAATTCTTCAGGTACCGGCGGCAGTACTTGGGATCTAGAAAATGTGAAGACCTTCGCGAGCATGTTTGCAGGCGATACAGGTCTGGATAACGCAACATATGGCGGCGTCATATCCATGACCGGTTGGAATCCCGGAGCTTCGGTAACGCCTACTGCAGCGGTCCCAACACTTCTCAATATGTTTAACGGCGCTACTAACTTTGACTCTGACCTCAGCACGTGGAATACCAGTGCGGTGGTGAACATGTCCTACATGTTCAGTGGAACAATTTTTAATAACCACAGCGTCAATAATCTAAGTTCTTGGGATGTAAGAAACGTTCAAAACTTTTCATACATGTTCAATAACGACACCCACATCAATATTCCGATGGCCGGTTGGAATTTGGGCACTTTCTGGAACGGCGTGGTAACTACCGACCACATGTTCTTCGGTGCAACAGCCTTTAATCAGGACATCAGTAGTTGGGTCACCAACACAGTCATCAACATGTCGTATATGTTTGATGGAGACACCAATTTCAATCAGAACATCGCCACTGGCACCATCAATGTGAATCAGTGGAACGTCGGAAACGTAACCACGATGCAAGACATGTTCTATAACGACACCTACTTTAACTGGAACATTAGTAACTGGAATACCGGCAAAGTAACCACGATGCAGCAAATGTTCTACGGAGCCGCTGCTACAAATATGAACCAAAATTTGGGCAACTGGAATGTCACTTCAATCTCAGGTGCCGGACTCACTCAGTTCGAATCGGGATTCCACGTACTCAATTACAGCCTCACCTTGCAGGGCTGGTCCGGCCAGGTCGTAAAGAGTGGAGTGACTCTTTCGGTAATGTCCACGAACTACAATGATTACAACCTAGCTGGTCAGGCAGCCCGCTTAGTCCTGACATCCACCCCGTATAACTGGAATATCTCTGGAGATACGTCTTACGCCGTAACGAACGCATTGACAGTCAATAATGCAACGCCGCCTATCGGCGCGACGATCACCTTCACCGCTACGGTTAATGAAACAACAGGCGCCTTCGCTGACGGCAATTATTACAACAGCGCCTACGTTGCCTATCCGATCGCGACCAACGTGGCCTCCATGTGGACAATTTCTGGTACGGCTGGCGTCACTTCCTGCAAGACGGGAAGTTTGCTTGGTACTATCGGCTTAAGCGCAACCCAATCTACTTACACCTGTTCGATAACCGTGACAAACGGCGGAACCTACACAGCAAAATTCATCTACCCGGGTGACTCCAACTTCATTGCATCAACAGCCGCTCCTAACCCTCAGACTGCGACGGCCCCTAGGTCGACGCCAACAGTTCTCGTTTACGCAAGCCCTGGCAATCAATCCACACTGGGCTCGACCCTGACCTATGTAGCAACTGTTACTGGAATCGCGAATGCGGCGACCCCCAGTGCGAGCATGCCCATTGCGAGCACCAGTGCATCCGCAGGTCTTGCCACCTTCACTTTAGCTGCCAACGCTGGCCTTGATAGCACAGCAGGGTTGTCGGTTGGCCAGCAAATTGTGGTTACTAACGGCGGGGTCTACAACGGCACCTACACGATTTTCTCGATCCCTTCCACGACTACCTTTACTTTCCAGACTGGCGCCACCGGGTCGGTAGTGGGAGCCATCGTGACCCCTTCCTTGTGGACCTCGGTCGGAACTGGCGGGCTCGGTAAAACCTGCACCCCGGGAACTACCACCTACTCGGCGGGTACGGGTTCCAGCACGAACAACATTACGACATACACCTGTTCGATCGTTGCTTCGACTGCCGGCTCCTACGGCGTCAATTTCTCGTACCCCGGTGAAAGTGATTACAACAACGCCGCCGGCGTAACGAGTTATACAGTCACAGGTGCAAGTGGAACCGGCTCCACGGCGACCTACACGGTGGCAAGTACGGCTGGACTAAAGAATAATCAGCAAGTAACCATTATGGGTTCCTCGGTTGGTGCTTATAACGGAACATTTCCAATCACGGTTACAAGTTCAACGACTTTTACTGCGAGCAACTCGGGAACGGGTACTTCGACTACTCAGATCTACGCAACCCCGGCGTCAATCAATGTCACTACGACTGGAACTGGCGGTGGCACGTCGGCGACTCTAGGTACCGCGACTTTGGCAGGTACCACCACAGGGCTGACATCGGGACAACAGGTACTGATTGCTGCCCCCAACCCTGGGTCAGCTTTTATCGCTTCTTACAACGGCACTTACACGATGTCTTCAGTCGGGGGTTCGACTTTCGCGACGGTGAATAGCGCTGGCACAGGCGCATCCACTGGTACCACGGCAACTCCTTCAGGAACTCCGACTCAAATTACAGCAGTAACTCCCACGATCGCCGTCGATCGCAACTACGCAACAATCCTTCCTGGTCAGACAGAAACATTCACTGCGACACTCACCGTACCAAGCACAGGCGTTGCTCCGACAGGAACAGGTGTATGGGCGATTACAGGTGGCGCCGGAACATGCAGTCCCGCATCGACACCTAGCAGCACCCCTTTCTTAACAACGTATACCTACACCTGTACCTTCACAACCTCCACTGCCAGAACTTACGGCGTGACATTCACATATCCGGGCGATAGCAACTACAACTCTGTAGGTGCGACGGCGTCCGCTCGCACAGTAATTGTTCAAATGAATGCTCCAACAGTTTCAGTCTCGTCATCTACGGGTACTGCCAACAGCCCTGCAACATTTACTTTTACAGCCACAGTTACTGGAACTATAGGTCAAGCTCCTTACCCCACAATTACTGGAACTGGAAGTTGGTCCTTTTCAGGGAGCGGCGGAAGCACTCTTCCTGGATCTACTTGCTCGTCGGTCTCGATTTACCAAACCACTACAAGCGGTTCCAATAGTCAGGTTACCTACCAGTGCACCATAACTTCAGCTACCCAAACAGGTGACTACATCGCAACATTCACCTACGGTGGGGATTCAAATTACTCCTCGCAGGTTTCTGGGAACACGGCAACAACTACAGTCTCTGCTTACGATCCCTCATTTACATCTCCTGTAATTTCCGGAACCGCATCTCCGGCCACAGTCGGGTCTTTGGTTACATTTGTCGCACAAGTAGTAGGCCCAGTAAATGCTGCGACCGCACCAACAAATGGAACCTTCGCTTCGACGCCAGTCCTTTCGACTAGCGGCACAGGCTCTGTGGCGACTTATAACGTCACTAGCACCGCGGGGTTGACTACCGGCGATCAAGTCGTCATAACCGGAGCCACACCTACTGCTTTTAACGGAACGTACACAATCCTCTCTGTTACGCCTACCTCCTTTACCACCGGCAGCTCCGGCACGGGATCGGCCACCGGTGCAACAGTTGCGCGAGGAACTCCAACTTGGACCATCACCAACACCGGCGGAACTGTCACTCCCACTTGCTCAGTTTCAAATGGCCTAACCCCTGTGGCTTCTATTGGGGCAGGTTCTTCGACAAATAACGTGGCGTCCTATACATGTAGTTTTTATGCAACCAATATCGGCACCTACTCAGCTAATTTCAGCTACCCAGGGGATTCCAATTACAAGGCGGTGTCGCTAAATACCAATTCGAGCACCAAAGTAGCCATTGCGCAGTTCCCACTGAACGTTGGTACTCCTATCGTCGTCACTGCCTCCTCGTCATCAATCGTTCTAGGAAGTCCAGTCACATTCACTGCGACCATCACCGGCCCTGCCAATGCGCTACCTGTAACTGGAAATGGAAGTTGGTTGATCTATAACGGCGGTTCTAGTACAGCTTGCGGAGCGACGAGTTCTCCATCGAGCTCTCCTCCCACGACTACTTATACGTGTGCGGTCACCCCTTCGGTAGTAGGTACTTACACGGCGACCTTCAGCTACCCAGGCGATACCAACTACACATCAGGAACAACTCTCCTCGCTAACAGCCCATCCGTTGTTGTCTCGGTGGGGGCCCCAACAGTAACGGTGACGACGAGTAGCGCCTCTGCTTCCCTCGGTACTTCTTTCACCTTCACCGCCCAAGTTTCAAAAATTGCATCTGCGGCGCTACCTACGCAGGGAGTTCTCAATGCTTCAACTTATTGGACGATCAAATTAGGTGGCGTTACGACAAGCGCGCAGTGTGCTTCGACGGGGACAAATACTGCTGATGCAAACTCTATTTATTACACCTGCACTGTCGTGGCACTCAACGCTGGAAATTACACGGCGGTATTTACATACGGTGGCGACGGAAACTACAGCGCGGCAAGTTCAAGTTCATCATCACCGCCAAGCACTAATGTTCAAACAGATTTCCCTACGAGTATTGCGGTTTCTGCAAAGGCCGCAACTGGCACACTAGGTAATGCCATCGAGTTCGACGCGACAGTTACAGGTATAGCAAATGCCGCAGTTCCTACTGGTTCCGGAACGTGGAACATCTCGGTCAACGGATCGGGAGTCAGTTGCAACACCACGAACGGCCCGCAAACCCTCAATGGCGCCGCGACGTACAGTTGCATCATCACCAATGCAAAGTCAGCGGGAACTTATACCGCTACCTTCGATTTCGCTACCGATCTAACTTATAAAGCTGTGCTTGGCACCGCCTCTGCAACTTCAACCTTTGTTGACAAGGCCAGCACGAACATTTCTATCTCGCTCGCGAACGGCGAATCCAGCACCGCCACACTTGGTTCCACCATCACTTTCATTGCGACCGTCCAGGGTGCAACAAACGGACCAAACGTTGTGGGAACTGGAACGTGGGCAATCACCAACGGCGTTAATTGCGACTCCAATACAGTGAGCCCGGTTGGAAATTCGACTACGGTCACCTACACCTGCGTCATCTCAAGCGCTCCCGTTGCTGGTATTTATGTTCCTCTCTTCACCTTTAACGGAGATAGCAATTACAACGTCTCCGCTCCGGCTTCTGGATCAACAGTGAGTGTCGCCAAGGCCACACCTGGTGTGGCAGTTTCAGCTAATCAGAGTATCGCGGCTCTCGGTAGCACGATCTATTTCACCGCTACGGTTTCGGGTCCCACCAATGCTGTGGGTCCAACCGCAGTAGCGACTTCGGGACAGTGGATCGTTCTCGGCGTGGCGGGAGTGTCGACTTGCTCTTCAGTGAGTGGTCCGGTTGCGGGCGGAACATCAAATATTTCAATCTATACCTGTGCGATCGTCGCCTCGCGCGCGGGCACGTATCAGGCCTCATTCACCTACCCAGGAGATACTGCCTATAACAGCGTGACTGCCGTGACCTCTTCAAACTCCACCGTTGTAAATGTGGGATCCCTGAACTACTCGTTATCGCAATCAGGCTCGACAACATTGGGAGGCTCGATCCTTTGGACGGTCACGCTAGTTGGTTCAACTAACGCCACTGCTCCTACCGGTGCAGTGAACTGGTCGATCGGCGGTACCGCGGGTCAGACATCATGTGCAAGTACTGCTGGCCCCAACATATTAGGTAACACAACGACCTACACGTGTACCTTAAGCACACCGAGCGCAGGTACCTACACGGTCGCCGCTGCATTTGCTGGAGACAGTAACTATCCGGCGCAGGCTGTGGGCTCCTCGACTATCACGGTTGCCCTACAAACACCTTCGATCTCCTTGGCTTACACGGGGGGAGTTACCCAGGGATCCGATGCAATTCTAACGACCACAGTCTCTGGAATATTAGGAGCGGTAACTCCTACCGGAGCTGTGACCTGGAATGTCACGGACCCATCCGGACACGCGGTAACATGTGGGGCACCGTTTACCTCGACTGGTCCGATAAATGGCGTTAAGACCTTCTCGTGTAAATTGAGTAGTGTTCTATCTGGCACGTATCAAGCCACATCGACGATTGCGGCGGACGCAAATTACATAAGCGTCACGTCGTCAAATGTATCAATCAGCGTTGCAGTTAATGCCCCAAGTTTTTATGTAAGCGCAACACCCACCTCGCCAACGGTAGGTCAAACAATTACTGCGACCGCACTCGTTACAGGTCAAACAACGCAGCCTGGAGGTACGGTAACTTGGAGCGTCACTGGCGCGGCAACAGCTTGCACGACTCAACCTGCAGTTGTCACCGGCACTCTCACAGAGCTCTTCACGTGCACTGTGGCGACTCCAACCGCTGGCACTTACACAATTTCCGCCACGTATAGTGGAGATCTCAATTATGGTGCGGTTGGCAGCACGCCAGCGATTGATGGATCAAGTGTGGGTGGTGCAATCGTTGTTGCTCCTGCGACTCCAGCCAATTTCACCGTAGCGCCATCGCTATCTCCGATCCTTGGTGGTCCGATCACATTTACGGCAACAGTGACTGGAGTTACGGGCGCCGCGACTCCATACGGATCTGTCAGCTGGCAAATTGGGGGTCAAGCCACACAGTGTGGGTCCAACACGGGTCCATTGGCCGGAATTTATGCAGGACAGACGGTATTCACGTGTACCGTGACTGCCACCACCGCCGGGAACTACACTGCATCAGCTACCTACATTGGTGATAGTAACTACACCGGGGTGGGACCAGTTGCCTCCTCTCCTCTTGTCACTATTGCTAAGGCCACTCCGACCGTCGCCATAACTGGAACCGGAACCGGAGTCATCGGTTCTCATATGTTATTTGCTGCCACCGTTACGGGTGTGACTGGCTCAGTCGCCCCAACCGGTGCGATGCAATGGACCGTCTCTGCTACGGGCAATGCATCGGGTGTGAATTCGTGTACTTCATATCCGGCTTCGTCAACTAATGGTTTAGCGATTACTTATTATTGCGATATTTTAGGAAGTCAAACTGGAACTTATACGGTTTCGGCTTCTTATCAGGGCAACGGAAATTATCTAACCGCAAATTCAGCCTCTAATAAGAGTCTAAGTATTGCGAGCACCTCATCAACCACGACAATTTCGGTGGCCGGTACTCCAACTCTCGGACAATCCACCACCATTACTGCGATCGTTACCCCTTCATCCGGGCCTTATCGTCCAACTGGAATCGTCACGTGGACTCTCACAGACGCTTCTGGAACTGCCGTAAATTGCCCGTCCTCTGGAGTCCCTTCTGACTATTCGACCAACGGCTCTTCATACAGTTGCACCTTCTTCGCGACGACTGCCGGCAATTACACCGTTCACGCAGCGTTCCCTGGCGATCAATACATGCAACCTAGCAACGCCACACCGCTAGTCTTCAATGTCGCAAAGGTAACTCCGTCATTCACGATTTCTGGCGTGCAGTCCTATGGAACCATCGGTCAGATCATCACTTATACGGCAACCATAGTTGGCGTCGCGGGTGCGACTGCCCCCACAGGAACTCCAATCTGGAGCTTCACAGGACCAGCCAGTGTTTGTAGTTCAACCACGGGACCAGTTACCAACGGCGTCACCGCCATTTATACCTGCGTGGTGCAAGCATCGCTCGCAAATACCTATTCTGCGCAGATCGCGTATCCAGGGGACGGAAACTACAACTCGGGCTCTTCTGGATTCTCCGATCCGATCACCGTTTCGAAGTTCACCCCTTCTGTTGTCGTCACGACGAGCGCACCTTCGGTCTACCCCGGTGCCCCGATAACATTCACTGCAACCGTCACGGGTCCTGTCTCAGGCGCAGCGCCTGGAGGTACAGTCTCGTGGGAGATTGTCGGCGTAACTGGTGTCAGCTGTTTCTCGAACACCGCAGTTCAAGGCGCGTTTAACGTCTCCACTTACACCTGTTCCCTCAATGCCACCCTCGCCGGCCGTTATATTCCTCTCTTTACTTATAATGGAGATTCAAACTATCTGGCCACGGGAGCGGTTTCTGGCTCCATTACAACCGTACTTACTTCAGATCCGACCGTTTCGGTAGTTCGAAACCAAACGACGGTTCCAATTGGTTCCACGATTAGTTTCACCGCAACGCTCTCTGGTCCCGGCGCACGTCCGCAAGGAGTTGCTCACTGGGCTATCACTGGAGTATCGGGCGTGACTTCTTGTGGGACGACGACGGGCCCAACGCAACTTACGACGACATCCTCCACCTACACCTGTTCATTAGTGGCTGGCGTTACCGGAAGTTATACCGCTGTCTTTAGCGCAGACTCCGACGGGACATATAACGCCGTGTCGGGAGTAGCTAGTGCCTCATCGATCGTGGTTAGTGCAATTACGCCCGCCATCTCGGTAGTTGCCTCCGGGTCACCAACCTTGGGGGGCTCGCTAACATTTACCGCAACCGTCACTGGAGCAATAGGTTCAGCAGCACCTACCGGAACTCTCAACTGGTCTATATCGGGAACTGCAAATGTCTCCTCATGTTCATCAACCACGCCGGCAAATCCGGCTGGCAATGTCACCACCTATACCTGCTCTATCTCGACACCAAGCGTTGGAACCTATATCGCCCAAGCTACCTACCTAGGTGATACCAACTACTTAACGGTTACAAGTCAAGCTCTCCTCCTGACTATTAATAAGCAATATCCTGGAATTATCGTTCAAGCTACCGGGACACCAGCGGTAGGTGCCACAACCACTTTGACAACGACTGTCACGGGTGTTGTAAACGCGGCAGTCCCAACCGGAGCAATTAGTTGGTCGATCACTGATCCACTGGGGGCTACTGTTTTCTGTACCAACCCTTCTGCTCGTCAAACAAATGCGAACATTGTCACGCAGACGTGTGATCTAGTTCCCCTGCTCCAAGGTATCTACCACGTCACTTCGACGGTTGGTTTTGATAATAACTACTTGAGCGCCACTTCATCTCCTATTTCAATCAACCTAACGACTGCGACGCCGACAATCAGCGTCAGCGGAACTCCTCTCACTCCGACGGTTGGTCAGCCAATTACCTTCGAAGCTGATATTGGAGGTACGGCTAGCCCCGGCGCTCCAGCAGGTACTGTTCTTTGGTCGGTTACGGGTGCTGCCAACGCATGTACTTCCACCAGCGGCCCCACCACCCCCACAGGCACCTACACGACTAAATTCTTCTGTGTAGTAAATACTCCAACGGCAGGAACCTATAGCGCAACGGCGACCTACCAAGGTGATGGAACATATTCTTCGCTTCCAACCTCATCAGCCGTTTCGATCAGTGTTGGTCAATCGACTGCAACTATTGCATTAGTCACTGCTTCGCCCACTGCAAATATTGGTGACACTATGACCTGGACCGCTACCGTTACGGGTGCCACGGGCGGCGCCGCTCCAACGGGCAACGTCACGTGGGTAGGTTCATTCACCCCAACAGGCTCTTCTACCCCGCAATCTTTCACCTGTCTGACTAATACTGGTCCACTAACTAGCCCCGGATCTATACAAACCACTTACACCTGCGCGCTTCCGGCTTCAGGTGCTGGGGTCTACACCGCGAAGGCTACATTCGGCGGAGATTCTAACTACGGAGCGCTCACACAGACGAGCGGCGTCTCTGTAGTCGTTGGCAAGGCGGCACCTACTGGAAATATTGTTCTCACCGGTGATGGCGGAAGTGGCAATGTCGGTGCTGTCATTGTATTCACTGCAACTGTTACAGGTCAGGGAGGCGTTGCACCCACTGGCACCGTGACTTGGCATCCGAGTGATGTGGCTCCAAGTTGTGACATATCTAGTCCAGCGCCCACTAGCGTGGGGGCTGTCACCACCTACATCTGCGACATCACAACTTTGGTACCGGGTGTTTACACCGAATACGCCTCTTATTCGGGAGATGGAAATTACTCCGGCGGAGACTCCCCGTCAGTGAGCCTGAATATCGGAGGAAACCCACCAACCGTTGTTCTAACGCAGAGCGGAGTGATATCCCTTGGCGGAACGACCACATTGAACGCTGTCGTCACGGGATCAGGATCCCATAAGCCATCCGGGGTAATGGCATATACCGTCACTGATGGTTCCGGCGCCACGGTCGTTTGCACGACAACAACTTCTTCAGTCACCTTATCTGACCCAACTAGTCAAACTGCTTACGCCTGCACAATTCCAACGGTGACCGCCGGTACGTACACCGCTACCGCGAACTACCCCGGCGATTCTTTCTATCGACTCAACAACTCAACCCCAATCTCGATTATTGTCCCGAAGATTCACCCCAGTATCGCAATTGTTGCCTCTCAATCCGTCACATCAGGCGGACAGAACATCACCTTTACCGCGACCATTACTGGTGCAAGTGGATCTGTAGCGCCTACCGGTGCTCCTTCTTGGAGCTTGTCTGGCGGTCCTACATCTTGTGCAAGCACTTCAGGCCCCGTAGTTACTTCTTTTTCCGCCATCTACACCTGCACAATTCCGGCGGCGCAGGCCGGTACTTACACTGCTTCTGTTACCTACCCTGGTGATAACAATTATCTCTTGACTGGCCCTATCACCCCATTTGCAATCGTGATCTCCAAAGTCACTCCTACTGTAACGATCACCACCAGTTCAGCGACCGCGACCTTGGGTTCATCGATCACGTTTACAGCGACTGTCGCGGGACCTACGGGAGGGGTAGCGCCGACTGGGACAGCCACATGGTCAATAACGGGCGTATCAGGCGTCTCGTGCCTGAGCTACGCAGGACCAACTGCCACGGCCGCGTCAAATGCAGTTGAGTACACTTGCACGTTAACGGCGATATCCGCCGGCGTCTACGTTCCACTATTCACTTACAACGGGGATTCCAACTACTTCCCATCTGCGTTAACTTCCGGCGGGACTACTTCTGTGGCGAAGACTCTCCCAATAGTTTCTGTAACAGCCGATGCCGCAACTGGTGCACTGGGCTCGACCTTGAGATTCACAGCAACTGTTACGGGGCCTCCCGGAGCTAACCCACCTACTGCAACTGGAAGTTGGGCAATAACGGGCGTTACGGGAGTCACGACCTGTACCGGAACAGACGGTCCAACTGCTGCAAGTAACGTCTCCACCTATCACTGCAACATCGTTGCCTCTCTCGCTGGAACTTACGGAGCGAGCTTTACCTTCCCTGGTGATAGCGGATTCCTTCCAGTATCGGCGGCTGCCTCTGCGACTACAACCGTAGTTACTCCTGCGACTCCAACGATCGCGGTGGCTTCTTCTGGTGGCGCAACCTTAGGTGCAACTCTTACCTTTACAGCAACGGTCACCGGAACTACAAACTCCGTCGCTCCGACGGGTAGTGTCACGTGGGCAATAACAGGCACTGGGGGAGCGAGCGGTTGTGCGCCCGCCGGTAGTGCAAATCCTTCTGGGATCGCCTCCACATACACCTGCACCATAGTTGCTGCCCACGCCGGTACTTATATTGCGACCGCTGCTTTCCAAGGTGACTCCAATTACAACGCTGTTACCAGTTCGGCGAATACCTTCACACTTGCGCAGCAAACTCCAACGGTGACCGTTACGGCCTCAACGCCAACTCTCTCGGGTCAGACCACTTTGACCACGGTGGTCGTGGGTGTGGTTAATGCGATTCAACCAAGCAACGTCCCTACTTGGTCAATCACCGACCCAACCGGACATTTACTCACCTGCACAATTCAAGGTACTCCGACCGTTGTTTCGACCAACGTCACCACTTACATTTGCAAGTTCCCAACAAATTCCCCCGGCACGTACACGATTACTTCAACAGTAGCGAGTGATACGAACTATGTAGCTGTTACATCAACTCCGATCACCCAGACGCTAGGCACGAATACTCCAACCATATATGTTTCTGTAAGTCCGGGCCTATCGACGACCGTCGGTGTTCCAATTACTTTCGTTGCTACTATCACTGGAAATGGAGTCGTAGTACCTACCGGTACCGTCACGTGGACGATAACAGGTGGCGCGACGAGTTCCTGTTCTTCGTACACAAATCCGTCAGGTGCCCCGGGAACTGCAGCATATGGCTGTGTAATTATTCCTGCAGTTGCTGGCACTTACACCGCTCAAGCAACCTATAACGGAGATAGCAACTACTCGTCGCTCCCTATCACTGACCCTACATCAGCGACTACAGGTCTCTCCTCTGTGACCGTTGCGAAGGCGACACCGACAATCGCGGTGACTTCAGCACCGCTGAGTCCAGCCTTCGGAGGAACGATCACCTACACGGCGACAGTTACGGGCATCACCAATGCCAATGCTCCTGGGGGCACACTCGATTGGGCCGTGTCAGTATTGAGTGGCACACCAGCTACCTTGGGGGCTTCGAGTTGCGCCAGTCGCACTGGTCCGCTGGCAGGATCGAGTTCAACTCAGACAATATTTACTTGCGTAGTCACCGCTTCACCTGCCGGCACATACTCGGTAATGGCAACGTACAACGGTGATTCCAACTACATAGGACTGACTCCGCAGGCCGCTACGGATGTTGTGGTTCCAAAGGCGACGCCGTCGATCGTCGTCACTGGCTCCAATATCGGCAATGGACTTCTTGGATCCACATTCGAGTTTGTCGCGACTGTTACCGGAACCGCAGGCGCCGCCGCACCGACCCTGGGGACAACTTGGATGGTGACGGGACCTTCGGGCTCGGGGATCTCTACGTGTACCACTAACCCAGCCTCAACCGTCGCGCTGAGCGTCCGTACCTACTACTGCGATATCACCGCCTCCGTCTATGGGGCTTACACCGTCACTGCAACCTACGCAGGCGATGCCAACTACAACACGGTGACGTCGACCCCACCGTTCAGCCTCGGAATTGCCGCTGTATCCCCAACACTCAGCCTCTCGTCCTCAGGAACTCCAGCACTTGGTGGCACAAGCACACTTACCGTTACAGTTACTGGACCGCCTGCTGGTAACCAGCCCGGTGGAGTGATGGGTTGGACTGTCACCAATGCTGCCCACGCTCCAGTTACATGTACAAATTCATCCAGCAATCCGACTCGGGTCTCTTCTTATGAGTCGTCTTATACCTGTACCTTCCCCACTGTCACGGCTGGTACCTACACCGCTATCGCTAACTTCCCAGGTGATTCGTACTACCAACTCGGGGATTCCACTCCAATTACCGTGGTTGTCCCTCAGGGGACGCCGACCGTTTCAGTCACTGGATTGCAGTCCACGGGTAGCTCAGGCCAGATCATCACGTATACCGCCACCATCACTGGTGTCGCGGGATCCATCGCCCCAACGGTCGCCCCGAGCTGGACGCTTACGGGGCCAAATTCCACCTGCTCCTCAACGAGCGGTCCTGTCATCAGCGGTATATCGGCGATTTATAACTGTGTTGTTCCGGCGATCTTCGCTACTACGTATACAGCTGCCGTCACGTACCCTGGGGATTCCAACTACGGCACCGTGAATAACCTGGGAACTCCGTTCGCCATAACTATCGCAAAGAGCACTCCAATCGTTGTCGTGACCTCAAGTACGACTTCAGCCAACCTCGGTGATCAATTCACGTTCACAGCGACCGTCTCTGGACCAACGGGGGGTGCCGCGCCAACCGGTACCGGTACCTGGTCGATTGCCGGGGTCAGCGGAGTTAGTTGTGGCGCCCACACGACAGGTCCGGTGGGTAGCTTAAATGTCGCGGTTTACACGTGTACGGTCACAGCCACCTCTTCGGGTGTCTACATCCCCGTCTTTACATTTAATGGGGATACTAATTACTTAGCATCCGCACCAACCTCAGGTGCGACCACCTCAGTCGGCACGTCGACTCCTACTGTCAGTGTTGTGGCGCGGGATGTAAGCGCGGCTTTGGGGTCAACGATTCGATTTACCGCGACAGTCTCGGGCCCATCAGGGGCCTCTTATCCGACTGGAAACGGCAGTTGGGCAATAAGCGGGGTCACCGGGGTCAGTACGTGCACCACCACGAATGGTCCAACTGGATCTCTCAACGTTTCGACTTACACCTGTGATGTTGTCGCGACACACGCGGGCAGCTACACGGGGGCATTCACCTTCCTCGGGGACAACGCTTATAACTCGGTATCCACAGTCAACTCATTAACGGCAACAGTTGTAAATGTAGGAACTCCGACAGTCGTGGTGACCGGATCTACTTCAACCTTGACCTTGGGTGGACAGATTACGTACACCGCCACCGTGACCGGAACTCCAAACGGAGTCGCACCATCTGGCGCTGTTACCTTCACAGTGACTAATGGAGCAGGCCCAGTGGCATGCGTAAATCCAACTGGACCGACCGTAAATGGAAGCGTCGCTACCTATACCTGTACGGCTCAAACTCCGATAGCGGGAACATATGTTGCGAGTGCCGCCTTCGCGACTGATGGCAACTATTCCTCCGTCACGAGTGCGAACTTCCCACTGACCCTTGCGCTGCAGACTCCGACGATAAGCGTTTCAAACTCTGCTTCTCCACAAGTTGGAAATGTTGTCACCCTGACCACAATCGTGACTGGTGTATCAGGCGCTGCTAACCAACCAACAGGAGCCATCAGCTGGTCGATTACTAATCCACAAAGTCACGCAGTCACATGTACCGCGTCTGGCTCTCCAGTAGTGAACTCAAATACCACGACAGCGCAATGCACCTTCACTCCTCTTCTTCCTGGTAGCTACTCAATCTCCTCTACGGTGGCTGCCGACGGCAACTATGTAACTGCAACTACCTCAACCCTTACGATGAACTTGGGTCAAGGCACCGCAACCATCTTCGTGAGTGATACACCAGCGAGCCCAACCGTCGGACAGGCTCTGACATTCACCGCGCTGGTCTCTGGTCCAACCAACTTGCCTGCTCCAGCGGGAACTTTGACCTGGAACGTTTCAGGGGCGGCCGCCACCTGTACCTCCACCAGCGGTCCAACCACAAGCACGCATTCCTCTTTATATACATGTCAGATAGCGACCCCCGTTGCAGGCACCTACAAGGTCACTGCAACGTACGGGGGAGACGGTAACTTTGCTCCTCTCGCGACGACTTCTGAGATCGACGTTCTCGTATCGCCTGCTACGCCTACGGTTTCGGTGGCAGTACCGACCATTACCCCTCTCTTCGGTGGAACAATCACGTACACATCCACGGTCACTGGCATTGTTGGAGCAACGGCGCCAGCGGGTCCTATTGTCTGGACCCTCAACGGGCCTAGTGGATTTTCTTTTCCTTGCACAAATCAAACAGGTCCGGTCGCCGGAAGCAGCGCAAACCAATCCGTTTACACCTGCACCATTCCTGCCTCGCCTGCCGGTGTTTACACCGCTGTTGCTACGTTCAATGGAAATAACGCTGATCTGAACTACATCGGTCCAGTAGCATCTGCAGTGGCTACGTTGACAATCGCAAAGGTCACCCCAACAGTCGTCTTGAGCGCTACCGGTGGTACTGGTCTCGGTGTCGCGATCAATTACACCGTAGTTGTTACGGGTACTTCTGGTGCGACGGCACCGAGCGATGCAAATGGTGGAATTACCTTTACCGAAAGCGGCACAGGAACCGTAGCTTCAACGACCTGTACTTCACCTACTTCTAATGCCGTCAATGCGGTCAGAACTTATACCTGCACAGTTACACCGTCTGCAACGGCATCTGGATACGGCAGTTATGTGATGACCGCTCACTACAACGGCGATATCAATTACAATGCTCTTGATTCAAATCAGTTGACAATTGGTATTTCTACCAACACCCCAACATTCCTGATCCCAGGCAGCAATCCTCCAAATCCTGGAAACCCAATTACCTACGATGTTGCTAACCTCGGTGGAACAACTACGCTCACCGTCACTGTCCAAGGTGGTTCGACTTACACACCAGCCGGTTCGATGACGTGGAATGTTCGTAGCCCTGGTACTTCAACACCTATCGCTTGTACAACCACTGGATTCACACTGAACTCTCCTGTTGCACACGACACCACCTACACATGTGCATTCCCTACTGCTACTGCAGGTAGTTACACCGCCGCCGCAACCTTCCCTGGTGACTCAAACTTCAATCCAATTACCTCTGCGACTGCAACGATTGTTGTAAATAAGACAACTCCAGCGCTCGTTATCACCGGTATTCAATCGAGCACCGCTGGCGGTCAGATCATCACATTCACCGCCGCGATCACTGGCACAACTGGTTCTGTTGCACCAACAGGTGCAGTTACATGGACCCTTGGTGGACCTAGCGGAACAATCTCATCTTGTACTTCGCAGACAGGTCCTTCCTTCTCAACGATTACCACCACCTATACCTGCGTCGTTCCTGCCACTGCCGCCGGCACCTACACCGCCTCGATCGCCATCACCGCCGATAGCAACTACAACGCCACCAATCACACC
>Ga0208876_1000088_pt1 | contig 34442 bp, 36 predicted proteins | sample CryBogCBH03Jun09_FD_184614 | JGI IMG/M metagenome (GOLD analysis project Ga0208876, IMG submission 184614) | Freshwater microbial communities from Crystal Bog, Wisconsin, USA - CBH03Jun09 (SPAdes) | ecosystem: Environmental > Aquatic > Freshwater > Lake | place: Crystal Bog, Wisconsin, USA... | reverse complement strand
CCCTAAAAGGCACCCTCCCAGAGGCAATTATGCGGGTGTAGCTCAATGGTAGAGCCCCAGCCTTCCAAGCTGGCCATGCCGGTTCGATCCCGGTCACCCGCTCCATTCTTTAGGTGAGCGCTCCTACAAGTTGAATAAACGCGGATCCGCTCAGGGTCATCGCGTCCGTACCCGTATTTGGCGCTGAATCAGTGGCAGTCAGAGATAACGTCGACGTGGGATTCACCGCCGAAGTAGCCACTGTTCCAATTACGATAAAAGATTCTTTCGAATAGGTATTTGAATCGCCGTCATTTGAATAGCCAAATGCACTCGAGACTGAGTAACTGAGCACAGCCGAAGCATCAGAGCAATGAAGTGATAATCCCACCTTCATTGCGTAAGTAGGTGCTTGAAGAGTGGCTAGTTTTCCATTCACGCCAATCATGAATTGGTAACTCTTTGAGGCGGCAAGATTTCCGAAGGTAGCGCTGGTATTTCCAGTACCTGCCGTTGAAGTGCTCAACTGCCAGGAAGAAATTGGAACAACTTGAACCTGCGATGGACCCGTTGGTCCTTGCACTCCCTGAATCCCTTGAATTCCTTGCGCGCCTTGCGCTCCAGCCGCTCCCGCACTGCCAGTAGCCCCCGCAGGGCCTGCCGGACCAACTGCCCCTGCTGGACCTGCTGGACCCGCGGGTCCGGTGGCGCCAACACTTCCGGTCAATCCAGTTTCGCCTGCCGGGCCGGTTGGACCAGTTGCGCCAGCGGGACCTGCCACTCCTTGAATTCCTTGTGGACCTTGAATTCCTTGTTCACCTCGTGGACCTTGAGGTCCTGTAATTCCGCTGGAACTTCCCTTCTCGCCATTGCTTCCGTTCTTGCCATCCAAACCATTTGCCCCAGGTTTTCCGGCCGCTCCATCCGCCCCTGCGGGACCCCGAAGTGAAACTGGGGCTGGCCAAATTCCATTTGCTTTAGGACCGTAGAGATTGAATTTAAGGGTGTCTATGTAAAAGTCTCCATCAATGCCGAGAGAGTTGGACGGGGCACCCTTTCCATTGCGAATTGTGTTGGTGGAGGTGGCGATTGCGCGTCCTGCGGTATGGAGTTTCTTTGCTGGCGTTTCAGCATAAGTGGGAGTCGCTAAGTACGTTGCTGAGATTGCAGTAGCTGCCAGCATCGTGATCGAGATTGTTATTTGCCGGTCCAAAGTTTTCATCTATCCCCCCAACGGGATCTCGGCGCCCACCGTTTGGACACTTCGGTAAATTGTGAGAAACCTGAGAAATTATTGGAAGTCTGAGAACTCTTTTTCTTTATTGAGCGTGATGGGAAACTATCCCGCTGATTTCATACCGTTTATCCAAAATTATTCCCACGCTGCTCTCAGCCCCATTCTGCGGATTTCTAAGAGTGCAGGAGTTATCTCCTCTCATACGGATGTGAGGGCATTCGTAACTAACCGAATTCAGGGGAACCTGAAATCGAAAGAAGGAGAAACGTGAATACAAAGAAGCCACTAATGGTTGCAGGTCTTATCGCCGCAATCTCAATGGGAAGCGTTGGTATCGCGGAGGCATCCCCTAAGACCGCGCACAACGTTGCAACCACAACCAGTATTACACAGGTAGATCCCGACGCAGCAGTACTCGCAAAGCTTGTTACTGCAGGAACTATCACTCAAGCCCAATCAACCGCAATCCTTGCAGCGTTGCAAGCGGCACATGCAGCTCGTCCATCGATTGGTGGCGGAGTTGGTGGCGGCAAGGGTGGTCCTGGTGGACCCGGCGGATTTAATCTTCAAGAAGATCTAAATGTTGTCACGAGCACTCTTGGAATCACAGCCGCACAACTGCAGAGTGATCTAGCCGCTGGTAAGTCTCTTGCAACTATTGCAGGATCCAAGACATCAGCTCTGATCACAGCTCTTGTTGCTGCTGAGACCACCGAGATCAATGCCCGCGTAACTTCCGGACAACTCACTCAGGCTCAAGCAACAACCCTGATCGCTGGTCTCAACGCCGCCATCACCACCATCGTGAACTCAACCCCACCAGCAGGTGGATTTGGACACGGCGGACATGGACATGGTCCTGGTGACGGTCCTGGCGGAGCAGTAGGTGGCACTCCTGGAGCCCCACTTGGGAGTACATCAACTACACCAAGCAATTAACCAGTAATTCCCCGAAATAAAATGCGGGACCCTCGCCAACGATGGCGAGGGTCCCCTTTTCTTTGAGAAGATACCTGCATGAGAATTCACATCGGCAGCGATCATGCGGGACTAGATTTCAAAAGCCGGATTATCGCTCACCTCACGGCTCAGGGTCACGATGTTGTGGACCATGGGCCACACACTCTCGATCCTCTAGACGACTATCCGGTCTTCTGCATTCCTGCGGCCGAGGCGACAGCTGCTGATCCAGAATCTCTGGGAATCGTTCTCGGTGGATCCGGAAACGGCGAACAAATTGCGGCAAACAAAGTCTTAGGTATTCGTGCCGCCCTGGTTTGGAATGAAGCAACTGCCATCGCCGCTCGCGAACATAACGATGCCAACGTCATCGCCATTGGTGGACGAATGCATACCGAAGAGGAAGCCCTCGCACTTGTAGATCTATTCCTTGCAACTCCCTTTACCCACGATCCACGCCATGTACGGCGCATCGCTCTTATCGAAAAGTATGAAGAGAGCGGAAACCTCTAAGAGTTCTTAAAATATTTTAAGTCAGTCACCGTGTGACCTTTTCGAATTCCTTGTCCTTCAAATTTCGTAAGTGGTCGCCACTCTGGTCGCTCGATAACTCCCCCAGTGAAAAGTGGGCTCTGAGTAAAGATCTCTTCGATCCACTCTGCATAAGGAACCCAATCAGTAGCGATATGGATAAAGCCGCCTGCCTTTAACTTTGAATGAATTAGATCGAGGAACTCTGGTTGCACAATGCGCCTCTTGTAGTGGCGGCGTTTTGGCCATGGATCTGGGAAGAAGAGATGGAATCCATCAAAGGTCTGGTCCGCAAAGTGGTCGCGGAGAATGATGTGGGCATCCTCTTCCATCAACCTCAGGTTCTGCAGCCCCATCCTTTCGATGTATCCGAGCAGGGCTCCGACTCCGGGACGATGAACTTCAACCCCGATGAATCCAGTTTCTGGGAATTTCTCGGCGATGAGAGCGGTCCCCTCACCCATGCCAGTTCCGATCTCCATGACATAGGAGCTGCAACCAGGAAAGAGAACTGTGGGATCAATCGTGCCCGCTAAATCCAACCCAAACTTCTCCCAGGAGCGCTTATAAGCGTTCTCTTGAGCCAGGGTCTGCCGATCCCCACGCAACTTATAACTACGATTATCAGGACGCTCAATCATCTTGTAGCCTCATTCCTTGACAATCTGATCCCAAATAAGAGCGTCAGCCTATTCAATACCGAGTCTGAAAGAGAAAAATGCCTGGTATCAACATTTCACGATCCGAAGCCCTCGAGCGCTCCTCCCACCTAGATATCGATAGTTATGAAGTCTTCTTAGATGTCACCGAAGCTGGTGAAACGTTCTTTGCAAAGACGACTGTTAAGTTCGGTTGCAACAAGCCGGGTTATGACACTTTCATTGATGCGGTGGCACGCCGGATCATCTCTGCGACTCTCAACGGTGCTCCCGTTCAACTCAGTGGCTATGACGGCGAGACCATTTACCTTGAAAATCTTGCTGAAGAAAATGAATTGGTGATTGAGGCAGAAGTTGCATACTCCAAAACTGGTGAAGGGCTCCAGAAATCTGTCGACCCAGTAGATAACGAGATCTATCTTTACTCCCAGGGCGAGACCGCACACATCCGCAACATGTTTGCCTGTTTCGATCAACCCGATCTCAAAGCCACATTTACTCTCTCGGCTCTAACACCAAGCCACTGGGAGGCAATCTCCAACAGCCCAGTAAAGAGCACTCGCGCTGACGGGGATGCAAAGTTCTGGGAGTTCGGCACTACCCCACGCATTCCAACCTACCTCGCAACTTTGGTCGCTGGTCCATACAGCCACGTCCACGACGAGTACGTCGGCGAGAAGACCGTTCCACTGGGTATTTATTGCCGCAAATCTCTCGCCGAAAGTTTGGATCCTGAAGAGATCTTTGAACTCACCAAGCAGGGCTTCTCGTACTTTGAAAAGACCTTCGGCCTGGCATACCAATTTGAAAAGTACGATCAAGTTGCGGTTCTGGACTTCAACGCCGGCGCAATGGAGAACGCTGGCGTCGTTACCTTCCGCGAAGAGCTTCTCGTTTTTCGCAGTCGCGTAACTGAGCGTGCACGCGAGCGTCGCGCCAACGTCATCCTCCACGAGATGGCCCACATGTGGTTCGGTGACTACGTCACGATGTCTTGGTGGGACGACCTGTGGCTCAACGAGTCTTTCGCGGAGTGGATCTCGTACCTCGCAATGGGAGAAGCAACTCGTTTCACCGATAGCTGGACCAGTTTCATCGTCGATCGAAAGAGCTGGGCCTTTAGACAAGATCAACTCGTCTCAACGCACCCCATCGCCGTGGATATGCCTGATATCGAATCTGTAAACGCCAACTTCGATGGAATCTCCTACGCAAAGGGTGCATCAGTACTCCACCAACTCTGCGCTTACATCGGTCGCGAGAATTTCATCAAGGGTCTGCGCGCATACTTTGCAAAGTTCGCTTGGTCTAATACCAAGCTCTCAGATCTTTTGCACGAACTCGGTGTCGCGAGCGGTCGCGATCTCGATGCCTGGAGCGCTACCTGGCTAAAGACCGCGGGTATCAACACCCTGCGTCCCATCGTTGAAGAGTCCGACGGCGTCTATACCAAGGTGCTCATCAAGCAAGAAGCGCCGGCCGTTCCCGCTGGTTCTACAGAACTTCGTCCGCACCGTCTGATCGTCGCACTCTATGACTTGGTCGATGGCCAACTCGTTGTACGCAAGCGTTCTGAGATCGATGTCACGGGAGAGTTCACTGAAGTCCCCGCCTTGTTCAACGAGAAGGTCGCCGACTTCCTTGCTATCAACGATGAAGATCTGACCTACGCCAAGATTCGCTTCGACGCTCGCTCGATTGAAACCCTACAAACCAACTTGGTAAACATTAAGGATCCGGTTGCTCGAGTTTCAGCCTGGATTGCCATTTGGGATATGTGGCGCGACTCCGAATTTGCTAGCCACGACTTCGCCGATCTCTTGTTGCAAGGCTTAAAAAGCGAGCCTCTGATCAGCGTTTCTGGTGGACTCGGTCAAGACCTCGTTGGACTTGTCGAAGTCAGCTCAGATCCAGCTCGTCGTGCTGCACTTCAAAGTAGCTCAGCAGCCGCGGTGCAAGAGCTCGTGATCGCGGCTGAAGCGAGCAGCGACGTACAACTGCAATACGCGCGAATCTTTGCTGGTATCGCAACAACGCCTGATCAGATCACCTTCCTGAAATCAATGCTTGACGGTGGCCTTGCCGGACTCACGGTCGACCGTGACTTGCGCTGGTTCTTCGCGATCGAACTCGCCAAGAGAGGTGCGATCACTCGTGCCGAACTCGACGCAATTTTGGCAAGCGACCCAAGCGTGACCGGAGAGTTGAGCCACACCGAGGCGATCGCCACGCTTCCAGATGCTGGCATCAAAGCCGAGACATGGAAGGCTCTAACCACCGGTGAGCTCTCAAACTCCAAGAGACTCTACTTAGCACGCGGGTTCATGCAGCCACGTCAGGTTGAGCTTCTTAAGGAGTATGTCGATCCATACTTCGATGCACTCCTCGATCTTTGGAATAGCACTTCGTATGAAGAGGCCAGCACCAAAGTGCAGATGCTCTATCCACGCTTTATCGTCTCGCAAGAGACTTTGGATAAGTCCGATGCGTGGCTCAATGGAGCCGGCAAGGATGCACCAGTAGTGCTCCGTAGATTGGTATCTGAGGGAAGAGATTCGTTAGCTCGTACGCTGCGAATTCAAAACCGCGACAGCGCTAACTAAAAGTAAGAAGGAGTTGGATTAGCTCTTCTTTGGACGAGTGGCCAAGAGCACGACGGCCGTGATTCCAAGGAAGAGTCCAACTGGCGCAACGAAGTAGAGCAAGAAGGTCTGGTACCACTTGAGACCTGAACCTGGATCGGCCCCTGGCTCCTGGGTCGACATTGCAACGTGATGAAGTAGGTGGACGATCATGGGCGAAAGTGTATTAGACGTCCGTGAATAAAATTACGCCGAGGCTGCCGAAGATTGCATCTGCTCTACGCCGTAAGGCTGCAGATATGAGAGCCAGCGCACATCTGGGCGACCAGTTCCAAGGATTCGCCACGCAGCTCCCACAGGTTCGCGGGGAACGTGGCGCAGTCGCCAGCCAATCTCTTTGAGGGTACGGTCAGCTTTCTGATGGTTGCACTTGTGACATGCGGAAACCACGTTCTCCCAAGCATGTGCCCCACCACGACTACGTGGTTGCACATGGTCGATAGAGGTCGCTGGGGCGGAGCAGTACACGCATTTGCCCCCATCGCGAGCAAAGATTGCTCGGCGCGAAAGTGGGACGGCGTGACGATAAGGAATGCGGACAAATTTATGGAGTCTGATCACAGCAGGTAGGACAACTTCACCACCGGAGTAATGCAGGATTGTTTCAGAGTTCTCCACGGCGATAGCGCGCTGATTTAAGACGAGAAGTAACGCCCGTCTTTCTGTAACGACACCTAGTGGCTCGTAGGTGGCGTTCAGAACCAAAGTTTGTGGCACTGAACTTGCTCCCTAGAAAGCAGCGCGTGGCTCGCGCCGTTAGGGAAATCTTGCCCTACATCACCCCAAAATGCAGGTAATTGCGCGCCTATTTTGCGCTGCGCGTATGAACTCTCGGTGACAATTTGGCGAGAGTTCGCCTTAATCGGGTTGATTCACCAATGAGGCGGCCGCAAACTCCATGTAACTCCAAACCTGAGCCTTCAGCTCGGGCTCGACATCCATCTCATCGACAGCTGGTTTCATACAGCGCAGCCAAGCGTCATGCTCCTTCTGCCCGATATGAAAACCGGCATGACGCATCCGAAGGCGCGGGTGTCCCCGAGTCTCTTGGTAGGTCGTGGGTCCTCCCCAATACTGCTCTAAGAAGAGCATCAGCCTTTCGGCAGCTTCACCAAGACCAGTGTCGGGATACATCGGACGCAAGATCGGATCGACGGTGACGAGCGCATAAAAATGCGAGACCAAATTCTCGAAGACCTGATGGCCTCCGAGGGCTTCGTAGATATTGCGCTCGCTCATGAATTAGTTGGTGCGCAACCAGATCGCAGTATCGGTTTCGAGAACATCACTCTGGATGGGATTTGATGCAACTAAAACTTCACCAGCGGGAACGGTGATTGCCTTACCAAAGTTTACGTAGCAAGCAAATCCACCGGGGCGCTTAAATGCGAGTACATCTGGACCTGCTTCGATCCACTCCATCGTGCCATCGCCGAGGCCGGGTTCAGCGTGGCGGACAGCGAGCGCTTGGCGATACAAGTTGAGTGTCGACTCGGGATCCTTCTCCTGCAGTTCGACCGAGAGCGTGCCCCAGTGCTTAGGTTGAGGCAGCCAAGAATCTTGATCACCCAACTTTGGATTGCTCGAAAAGCCATATGAACCAGCTACTTCAGCCTTCCATGGAATTGGAACGCGGCAGCCATCGCGACCGGGATCCGTATAACCACTGAGCTTCCAACGTGGATCGGTTAAACGATCCTTAGGAATCCCAGTTGCTTCTGGAAGGGCCAACTCTTCGCCTTGGAAAATGTACGCGCCACCTGGGAGAGCAAGCATCAAGAGCGCTGCAGCGCGAGCGCGCTTTGTTCCACGCTTGATATCAAACTTTGCGATATCACCGAAACGCTTTGCAGGAGTATCTACTCCCCCACCACGAAGACCAAGATCAAAACGATTTACTGAGCGAGTGACATCGTGATTTTCTAGGACCCATGATGCAGGTGCACCAGTGGTCGTCAACAACTCGAAGGACTCTTTAATGTTTGTCTTGAGCTCTTTGACATCCCACTTGGAATCTAAGAAGTGGAAGTTAAAAGAGTTGGCGAGTTCGTCGGGACGGATGTACTTAGGTAAGGACTCTTTCGAAACCCATGCTTCAGCGACACCCATTCGGTTTCCAGGATAAGAGTCAAAGATTTTGCGCCATGAACGGTAGATCTCGTGCACACCCTCTTGATCAAAGTAAGGGGACTTTTGCGCGGTCAAGAGATCAGCGCCCTTGAGCTCATCTGGCAGACCAGGTTCCTTGATCATGCCGTGGGCTACGTCGATACGGAAACCATCAACGCCGAGCTTGAGCCAGAAGTGCAGGACCTCTTCAAAGTGCTCGCGGACGACTGGGTTATCCCAGTTGAAATCGGGTTGTTCAACGGCGAAGAGGTGGAGGTACCACTGGCCGGGGGTTCCATCGGCTTCGGTGATTCGCTCCCAAGCTGGGCCTCCGAAGATCGCCTGCCAGTTATTTGGAGGCAACTCCCCGTTCTTGCCCTTTCCATCTCTAAAGACGTAACGCTCGCGCTCAGGCGAACCTGGGGCGGCTTTGAGGGCCTCCTGGAACCATTTGTGCTTATCTGAGGAGTGGTTTGGGACGATATCGATGATGAATTTGATCCCGAGGGCGTGTGCCTCGTCGATCAAACGCTTGGCCTGGTCGAGAGTGCCGTAATCCGGCTCGATATCCATGTAATCCGCGACGTCGTAACCGTGGTCCATCTGAGGTGATGGGTACCAAGGGGTGATCCAGATGGCGTCTACGCCTAGAGTCTTGAGGTAGGGCAGACGCGAGCGGATGCCCTCGACATCGCCCTTTCCGTCACCATTGGAGTCAGCGAAGGAGCGGATGTAGATCTGATACGTGACCGCATCGCGCCACCATGGTCGTTCGCTACGAGTTGGCAAAGACATTAAGGGACTCCTTTTGCAGATTGGAAATTAACGGGTCAGCTTGCGATAGGTAACGCGATGTGGGCGTGAGGCCTCGACTCCAAGTCGCTTGATCTTGTTCTCTTCATAGGATTCAAAGTTGCCCTCAAACCAGAACCATTGTGAATCGCCCTCGTAGGCCAAGATGTGAGTTGCGATGCGATCGAGGAACCAGCGATCGTGCGAGATCACTACGGCGCAACCCGGGAATTCGAGAAGCGCATTTTCTAGTGATCCCAAAGTTTCAACATCGAGGTCGTTTGTTGGCTCATCGAGGAGCAAGAGGTTGCCACCCATCTTGAGAGTGAGTGCAAGGTTCAAGCGGTTGCGCTCTCCACCCGACAGCACTCCAGCAGGCTTCTGTTGATCGGGACCTTTGAAACCAAAGCACGAGACATATGCGCGAGATGGCATTTCGACATTGCCGACCTTCATGAAATCGAGCCCGTCAGAGACGACTTCCCACAAAGTCTTCTTTGGATCAATGCCGCCACGAGACTGATCGACATATGAAATCTTTACCGTTTCACCGATCTTCACATTTCCAGAGTCAGGGGTTTCCAGACCCAAGATTGTTTTAAAGAGCGTGGTCTTACCGGCGCCGTTAGGTCCGATCACTCCAACAATTCCATTGCGTGGCAAGGTGAAGGAGAGGTCATCGATCAAGAGGTGATCGCCAAATCCCTTCTTGAGGTTTTCGACTTCTACGACAATATTTCCAAGGCGTGGCCCCATAGGGATCTGGATCTCTTCGAAATCCAACTTGCGCATCTTGTCGGCCTCGGCGGCCATCTCTTCGTAACGAGCCAGACGAGCCTTTGACTTGGTCTGACGTCCCTTGGAGTTCATGCGAACCCACTCAAGCTCTTCTGACAAACGCTTGGCGCGCTTGGCATCCTTCTGACCCTCGATCTTCAGACGCGATGCTTTTGTTTCTAGATAGGTCGAGTAGTTGCCTTCGTAAGGATATGCACGGCCGCGGTCGAGTTCGAGGATCCACTGCGCGACGTTGTCCAAGAAGTAACGATCGTGAGTGATCGCAACAACAGTGCCTGGATATTTGGAGAGGTGCTGTTCGAGCCAGAGCACTGATTCAGCATCCAAGTGGTTAGTCGGCTCATCAAGCAAGAGCAGGTCTGGTTGTTGTAGGAGCAACTTGCAGAGCGCCACGCGACGACGCTCTCCACCGGAGAGAACCTTTACATCGGCATCGCCAGGTGGGCAACGCAGCGCATCCATCGCCTGCTCGAGCTGTGAATCTAAATCCCACGCGTTGCGGTGATCGAGTTGCTCTTGCAGGGTGCCCATTTCGGCCAGGAGGGTGTCGTAATCGGCATCAGGGTTGGCCATCTCTTCCGAGATCGCGTTAAATCTATTGAGTAGCGCCATGGTCTCGGCGACGCCCTCTTGCACGTTCTCAAGAACGTTCTTATCTTCATCAAGCGGCGGCTCTTGCAACAAGATACCGACCGAATATCCAGGACTTAAAAATGCCTCGCCATTGGATGCGGTCTGTAGACCTGCCATGATCTGGAGAACTGTTGACTTACCAGCACCGTTAGGACCGACGACACCGATCTTTGCGCCAGGATAAAACGCCAAGGTCACATCATCGAGAATTACCTTGTCACCATGCGCTTTACGCGCCTTCTTCATCGTATAAATGAACTCAGCCATGGGCGTTACCTTATCGGTTAGAATTACCCCGCCTCATACGGAGGCAAGCCCCACAAGTCCCCTTCAATGCGCCTGTAGCTCAGTCGGATAGAGCACTCGCCTTCTAAGCGAGTTGTCGCAGGTTCGATTCCTGCCAGGCGCGCAAAAACCCGGCCACCCCCCTCGAGGTGACCGGGTTTTCTTTATGCGTTTTTAGAGCTACCCGAATTACTTGGTAGGAAGCTTTGCCAACAATCCAGCAACATAAGCAGCAACTGGGCCGCTCTCTGCTGCGTAGCTTGAGACTGAGTTGGCGCAAGCTGGTGAAGCGACATACTTCAAGAAGTCTGTCATTGCAGCAGCGTTTGCACCTGAAGCAGCGGTGTCAACGATTGCGTAAGAAACAATACCGAGGATGTATGCACCTGGTGCTGTTGTCTTGTAGTTGAACTGGTAGAGACCAGTTGAGCTAAGTGTTGCACCTGCGACGAATGCAGAGGTGTTAGCGGCTGTTGGGCCAGCGTAGTCACCGTTTGCATTGCCGAGGAATGCTGTACGTAGCTTTCCGGTTGCATATGAAGTTTCGGCATAACCGATTGAGTAAGGAGTTGCGTTAAGACCAGCAGCTACACCAGTTGAACCTGAGTAAGCCTGGATGCGGCCGATATTTCCAGCACCGTTGATGACGCCTGGGAATACGTTTGCGAATGTCTTATCAGCAGCCTTTGTCCATACATCTGCGTTTGTCTTGGTGAACAAGGTAACGAAGTTCTTTGTTGTACCTGAAGAGTCAGAACGAACTACGAGGTGGATGGTCTGGTTTGGAAGTGTGTAGTAACGCTTTGAAGTGGTTGTGCGAAGAACAACTGGAGCACCAGTCTTATCCTTCTTTGTTGATCCATCAGCGTTCTTTGCATAGACAACCTCTGGGATTGATTGGTTGTTGTCAGCAACGATCTCTGGATCGTTCCACTTTGTTACAACGCCAGCGAAGATATCTGAAAGAGTCTTCTCTGAAAGGTAGAGAGGCTTTGAACCAGGGAGGTTATAGATAACAGCGATTGGAGCCATTACCAATGGGATGTTGATTACTGAAGCCTTTGCAGGAACATAACCAGAATCGGTGAAGTTAGCGTCGAAGATGCCTGCATCTTCGTTCTTCTGACCGGTACCTGAATCTGAAGAGTTATATGTGAATGTGTTGCCTGTGGTGTTCTGCCATGCAACCTTGCAAGTGTTAAGAAGGTTGGCATCGAATGATGATCCACCAGCTTGGATTGATACGCCACCAGCAAAGGCAGCCTGAGCGGAGAATGCGAGAGCAGCAACAGCTGCTACAGCAATCTTGAGATTCTTTGAAACCTTCATGGAGTTCCTTTCAAGAACTTACGTGTCGGAGGGTCGTACGGCGAAAGTTATAGATTTGAGGGAAACGGAAAGCCCTCCCCGAGTTAACGGAGAGGGCTTTCTAAGTGAACAGCAGGTTAAATAGATGGCTTAACCGAAGCGACCTGTGACATAGTTCTCAGTTCGCTCATCCTTTGGACGAGAGAAGATGTCATTGGTAGATCCGACTTCAATCATCTGACCAGGGCCACCATCAGACAAGAAGAACGCGGTGTAATCAGATACGCGTGCCGCTTGTTGCATGTTGTGGGTAACGATGACGATGGTAACGCTGGAAGAGAGCTGAGAGATTGTCTCTTCAATGCGAAGTGTTGATCCTGGATCAAGTGCCGAGCAAGGCTCGTCCATCAAGAGAACTTGTGGGCGTACTGCCAAAGCACGCGCAATACATAGACGCTGTTGTTGTCCACCTGAGAGTGCGCCACCGTGGGTGTTGAGGCGGTCCTTAACTTCTGACCAAAGACCAGCGCGCTCGAGGCACTCTTCAAGTAGATCATCTTTGTTCTCTACTTTGAGTTGAGCCAACTTAAGACCAGCGAGTACGTTCTCGGCGATTGTCATTGATGGGAATGGATTTGGCTTCTGGAAGACCATACCTACCTTGAGGCGAATCTTTGTTACATCGACGCCAGCGGCATAGATATCTTCACCATTGAGAAGAACTTCTCCGGCCATTGCAGCGGTCGGAATGAATTCGTGCATGCGGTTGAGGGTGCGAAGGAATGTTGACTTACCGCAACCGGATGGACCGATCAGAGCAGTAACAGTTCCTGGCCAGAAGTCGAGAGAGACATTAGCCAGCGCATGCTTCTCGCCGAACCATGCGTGTACGCCACGAGCCTCAAGGCCAACGCCCAGTGCGTTGCTTCCTGGTTGCTTCTGTTGGCGTGCCGCAGCTATCTCTGAGAGCGAACCCTTTGAGGTTGTTGCTTCCATCTCGTCTCCTTGATTCTCTTCTGATTCGGTAGTCATTACTTCTTGCCTACTTTTCTATTTCCAAGGACACGAGCGGCCGTGAAAAGTATGACAACAATTATTAGCAAAACCAAGATGCCAGCCCAAGCGCGGGTGATCGACTCTGGAGTTCCAGCAGAGAAGGCCTGCCAGACGTAGTTAGGGAGGGATCCAAGGGAGCCACTAAAGACGTTGTAGTTCTTCGTTCCGCTTCCACCGGTCAAGAGGAGGATTGGAGCGGTTTCACCGGCGACGCGAGCGACGCCCAGAATCATCGCAGTGATCAGACCACTGCGCGCGGCAGGAACGACTACAAGGGCGACAGAGCGGAACTGAGTTCCCCCTAGAGCGACTCCAGCTTCACGGAGATCACTTGGGATCAACTTCAGAACTTCTTGGGAAGTTCTAGCGACAGTAGGAATCATCAAGATGGCCAGTGCGAGCGAACCTTGAATTCCATTTACTGTCTTTGTGAAAGGAATCAGAATCGCGGCGTAGATAAATAGACCGGCGACAATCGAAGGAACACCTGACATCGCTTGGACGAGGAATTCGATTGGACGGGTGAAGCGTCCGCGAATCTCGGTGAGGTAAAGAGCGGTCAGGATTCCGATTGGAACACTTATCACCATCGCGACGATGACGAGAAGGAAGGTTCCGATAATCGCGTGGAGCAATCCGCCTTGACTGACAGGGTCAGTAAATGAGTTGGAGTGCATATCCTTAGTGAAGAGGGTCCAGTGCAGACCCTTGTGACCGCGGATCCAAACTGTGACCAGAATACTTACGATTGGAGTTACTGCAATTGCGATAGCAGTAGTCACAAGTGCGCGGAAGAAACTATCGACCGCGGCAGGGCGACCCGCCTTTTGATAGCTGACCACGAAATCAATTACAACGTAAGCCAAGAAGAAGATCGCGGCGTAGGCGAGCTTGCCTCGCATTGGAGTGATCGCAACGATTACGAAGGAGACCAGCGCTGCGGCTAGAACGACGCCAGCAGTCTTGCTGCGATCGATGGGAGTTGCAGCCCATGGCTTCTTTGGCTTAGGTGCGGCGACCTTTTCAACAGTAGACATTAGCGACCGCTCTTTCCGGTGCGAGAGACGATTACGTTTGCAAGTGAGTTAACGATCAAGGTAAGGATAAAGAGCACCAAACCTGCGGCCATCAAGGCCTTGATCTCATCAGGTGAGGCTTCACCAAACTTCAGCAGAATCATCGATGCGACGTTACCGCCGGCGCTGAAGAGGATGTGCCAGTTGACCTGATAAACAATATTAAGAACGGTATATACCGCAACGGTCTCACCCATCGCACGACCGAGGCCCAGCATGACTCCGCCGACGATTCCAGAGCGTGCATAAGGGAAGGCAACTGCGCGGAGCATCGCGAAGCGAGTGCCACCAAGTGCATAAGCGGCCTGCATACGATCAAGGGGAGTCTGCGAGAAGATTTCACGTGAGATCGATGTAACGATTGGAATGATCATGACTGCAAGTACAAGACCTGCGATAAATGGCGAGCGCGTTACGTAAGGCGCAGGCAACTTAAAGAACGGAATCCACGAGAAGTATTTGTTGAGCAACTTCGCCCAATACTCACCCGATGATTCCAGTACGAAGAATCCCCAGAGACCGAACAAGACTGAAGGAAAGGCAGCCATGAGGTCAATCGCAGAGACCATAACTTTCTTGATGAAATCTGGTGCGTAAAAAGTGAGGTAGATCGCAGCGCCAACGCTGATTGGTACGCCAACTACGACTGCGATTACGGCCACAACCATCGTGCCGATCAACATCGCAGCGATTCCGAAGTGTGAGGCCTTCGGATCAAACTTGCCCGCATCATTGGTCACTGCCTGCCAGCTACTGCTGGTCAAGAAATGGATGCCTTGGGTCTTGAGGGTGTTGTAACCATTAAATAAAAGGAAGATGAGAATCAATCCCAGAATCACGAGGGAGGAGAGACCACCAGAGGTGACTACGCCGCGGAAGATGCGATCTGTGAGTCTTGGCTTTGTGGTTATCTCGCGCTTCTCAGGGACTGCTGCGGGCATCTGGGTCATTGTTGAAGTCACGGAGGAATACTCAACCCTTTAGGGTTTCAAAGAATGGAGCGAAGGTGTCTAGAAGGTGAACGGAAAGTGAAATCGACCCTTCAGCGCTCGTGCCCTAAGGTTCCGCTATGGGAAATGAAGCGCCAAACCTGATCTGGGTCGATTGCGAGATGACAGGGCTCGACCTCGAAAAGGACGTCCTCGTCGAAATCGCTGTCCTGGTCACCGATTCCCAGCTCAACATCCTCGGCGAAGGGGTGGATCTGGTTATCCACGCCCCCCAAGAAGCCCTGGATGGGATGAATGACTTTGTGCGCGAAATGCACACCACTTCGGGCCTGATCACCGAGATCTCCGAGGGGGTCTCCCTGAGCGAGGCCGAAAGTGCGATTCTGGAATACCTTAATAAATATGCACCCGGGGCAGGGAAGTCCCCCTTAGCTGGCAACTCGGTATCGGTGGACCGGACCTTCATCGCCCGCTTCCTGCCCGAGGTCAACAACTACCTGCACTACCGGACAGTCGATGTCTCTTCGGTCAAGGAACTAGCCCGCCGCTGGTACCCAAAGGTCTACTTCGCTGCCCCGAAGAAGACTGGCAACCATCGCGCCTTAGGTGATATTCGCGACTCTATCGAGGAGCTCGAGTACTACCGGAAGACAATTTTTATACCCAATTAAGTACAGTAGAATTCCCAATCCATGGTGGTCGTAGCTCAGCTGGTAGAGCACTCGGTTGTGGTCCGAGATGTCGCGGGTTCGAGCCCCGTCGATCACCCCACTATTTAGCAGTACCCGCAAGGCCCCGTTCCCCGAGCAGTTCTTAGTCAGGAGCCCGTTTTGTCAGAGATGATCTTCGATGTCGTAATCGAGATTCCAGCGGGCAGCCGTAACAAGTACGAGATCGATCATCGCACCGGAGAGATCCGCCTGGATCGCATGCTCTTCACCGCGACTCGTTTTCCTCACGACTACGGCTACGTAAAGCACACACTTTCTCTCGACGGAGATCCACTTGATGCACTGGTGTTGCTCGATGAGCCAACATTTCCAGGATGCATCGTTTCTTGCCGTGTAGTCGGAATGTTCCGCATGGTCGATGAAAAAGGTGGAGACGATAAGTTGTTGTGCGTCGCCGCGGGTGACATTCGTAAGAACAGCTTGCGTGATCTATCTGATGTTCCATCATATGAACTCGATGAAATCAAGCATTTCTTTGAGGTTTACAAGACCCTCGAGCCCGGCAAGCAAGTACATGGTGGCGATTGGGTGAACCATGAGGCGGCGGAGCAAGAGATCAGAAACTCTTACGAACGCTATAAAGACCACGCCTAAATAGTGATTTAAAGGGCAAAAGCAGAGCGCAGAGCGTTTTGCCTAGCCTGCGCAAGCGCTGATAGGGTCAGCCCCTTCAGTATGATTTTCCCGCGTTGTTAGCTCAGTTGGTAGAGCAGGTGACTCTTAATCACCGGGTCGGGGGTTCGAGTCCCTCACAACGCACTTTAATTGTAGAAGCAAGCGCATACTCCAAAGCCTTATGAACTTCTCCTGCACTTCTCTGAGCAATACTTCACCGATTCCCAATCGCGAGCCCATTTCTTTCGCCACTCAAAAGGCAGTTTGCACCTCTCACATATCTTGGGCTCGAAACCATTCTTGACCTTAGCTTGCATGACGTAGGCGCCGTTCCAGAAGTCTTGTCCAAAAGTGAATCAGAGCAGAACTCCGATGGCTAGCGACCCACCGATATCCGCTACGCCCAACCGGGCCAAGTGCTCGAATGAAAAGCGCGGATATTCGGTTGCCACGTGCCTGAAGCAACAGTGCAACAGCGGCCATACCCGAGTATTTCTTTTCGGGGGTCAGAAGGATCACCGATTTCGAGCATTCCTCAATCGTTAAACCAAATTGAAAAAGTGGCGCATCATGAAAAGCGAGCGCAGTAATCGGGAGCTTGAGCTGTAGCCAGCGTAGCCACGCAATGCAGAAATCACACTGGCCGTCGTAAATGAGGATCATCGTGGATCTGTTGCTATCGCTTCAGGGCTTTGATGATCGACCAAGCCCAATAGAACAATCCAAACTGGAGCGGCAAACGTCCATACGCTACTGCTTGGTTCAACGCCGAACGATCGCGCCAATCAATCGCCATCTTGATGTTGGCAGGATAGACCGCGATAAAGAGTAGAAGCGCGGCGTAGGCAGCGATCAGGCGAACGGAAGTGTTTCCGATCTTCACGGAAAGTGGCGTCAAAAGGCCTAGAGCAACTGAGAGTTCGGCAACCCCACTGAGATAAGTCCACGTACGCGCGCTTCCGGGGAGAACGGTCGGAACAATCGAATCAAAGGACTTTGCAAAGAAAAAATGTGAAATACCCGTAGCCACCAGAAGTATCCCCATCGAGCGACCCACGGTGTTGAGATTCATGGGTTAAGGGTAATTTGGGGAAGCTGATTACGCCTCTGCAATCGCAGATATTGAGACCTTATAACCAGGTATCGTCGCTTCGCTTATCGGGTGTTTTGCGCCTTGGCGTGCTGGGGGATTTGTAGGGAACCACTTGGCCCAGACCTCGCTCATCCCAGGAAAATCTGATTCATTAACCAAGATGAAGGTCGTACTCACTACTTTGGAGAGCGACGAACCAGCTGCCTCTAATATCGCCGCGATGTTCTTAAAGCACTGATCGGTCTGTTCTTGGATGGTTTCACCTACGAGCTTTCCTGTCGTGGGATCAAAGTGAGCTTGGCCCGAAACAAAGATCAACCCTCCAGCCTTTACAGCTTGGCTATATAGAGGGGACTTCGGGGCATTGTCTGTAGAGATTATTTCCATTCGGAAATCATAGATAACTTTCTAAATTTTTAAAGAGCCGCTGAGTTCTCTGCGATTTGGCGTGCTATTACCGACGACTGCTTCCTAATTTCGGGAATCGCAGTACTTTCAAATGCTTCACCTGATCGCAGCGGACCAATGGCATAAATCTGTGGGTAAGAAGATCCATCTACTTTAAGTAACCGCCCGGTGGTTACATCCACGGAAAGACCCATTTTGAGCGGTCCTGCGGAGGTCATTCCTTCTTGCACCAAGGATGTGCTTAAGGGATCGGATAGCTGGTAATCGCGTCCGATGCAGATAGCTAAATCATCCCCCGTATAGGAACTGCCATCTTCGAGGTCCACCATAACTTCGGTCTCGGTGAAATCAATCTTTGCAACTCGACCTTTGACGATTGTTATGCGGCCAGAAGCGATTTCGGCATCCACATGTTCTGCAATATCTGGAGCGATGCGGTGGCGCCTACGCGACCAAGTGGAACCTTCGGTGCGGAGGAACTCTTCGCGTTCCTCTATAGAAAATCCTCGCCACATTGCTTCGGTAATCGGTCGTAATCCGTCAACAGCCTCACGCCAATTCTCCCCCGACTTTGAAAGATAGTCGCGAAGTTTGGCGAGGGTGCTTACTTCTTCGACAGTCGGAGTTAGTGGAGTGATCGGAGATTGCACATGTCGCTCCGGAAGATTTCCCGAACCAGAAATAGCGATGACGCGGTTATGCGGATCTCTAGACAAATGTGTCATCGCGACATCAATAAAGGTCAACCCGGTGCCAAAGCAGAGTAACGCGTGCGACTTAGGAAGATCGTGCCCATCCCAAACATCCTTGATGATTCTTGGTGTATCGGGCACGCCCTCCAAGAAGTCGGGCAGTCGAGCTGCTCCGTGTCCCATCGCGAGTACAACGTTGGTGTAAATCTTCTGGGTCCCCGAGGAGAAAGTTGCTTGAATTGCTTCATCAACAGTGGGTGCAAGATTGATCACGGATTCTCTGATGTGCGTGATGCCTTTACCGTTTCGATCACGCAGGTAAGTGCTGTAGGTACGTCGCTCCATAAATGAGTACGAAGGAGCGGCCGACCACTCTGCGAAATCGTTGGGAAGTTCCTCGATCGCGCTCATTCGGCCCGTGGGAACGTTCAGTCGATGCAACGGATCGCGAGTTTGATATGCCAGACCTTCACCGAGCAGTTCACGAGGTTCGGCAATATCAATCGTTGTGGAATTTAAACCTGCTCGTTCCAATGCGATCGCAGTGATGACACCGGAAGCACCGCCGCCCACGATCAGAGTTCTCTCTTGATGGCTCATAGGGGGCTGATAATGCCATCTTTAAGTTAACGGAGGGTTTACTGGTTCAAGTAGGCAAGGAGCGTTAGCGCTCTTTTGATATCTGCAGAAGTTCGCGAAGAGTCAACTGTGAGTACCGTCCCCTCCGCGACTGCCCCTCAATCTTTGAAGCAAGTGCCAAAAACACAGCGGCGGTGGTCATCGCATCACCGAGTGCGTGGTGCGGTGAGTACACCGGAAGATTCAACTGTCGGGCGAGTAGTTCGAGGGAGGGCTCCCGACCACCTTCGCTCGAGGCATAACCCAAGTGCCGAGCTAGCGCTGCTGTATCGATTACCTCTCTCGGGTATCTGAATCCGTACCTCTTTAATCTTTCAGAGAGGAACGCTCTTTCGACCCACGCTGCGTGGGCAATGATGATCTTCTCCTTCATCTCAATAGTGAGTCGCGGCAAAACCGAATCGGCGGAGGCAGCGCTGTCGAGATCTCCACTACGTAACCCATGGACTGCGATCGATGCGGCAGAGGGCGATCGCTCGGGAGTGATCTCTGCGTAGAAATTTCCTGCGCCCTTGAATCTTCCATCCCGAATCTCCACCGCCCCAATCGAGATCACCTCATCATTGGTCAGATCTAGCCCCGTAGTTTCGACATCCACTGATAAATATGTGTAGCCGCGCCAGGGCTTTGCGTTGCGAGCGAGAAAAGTGCTCATGGCAAACGTTTAATCCACTCGCCCTCGATCTTGGATTGGATGCCGGATATCGCCCGGAATGTTTCACGCAGGTGACGGCGGGTCAAGGTATCTAAGGAGTCTGGCGAAACCCAGGTAGTTGGTCTTAAACCAGCGCGAATCGCAGCTATCTCTTCGTCAAAGACAAGTTGATGAATATTCGTGAATGCCGAAGAGAGAATCTCTGCCTCTTCGCCCCGCAATAACCCCGCCTCATGGGCACGATGCAAGCGCTCAATCGTGCCTCCGCGTACATCTCCAAGCGCAATGGACATCCAACGGGCTAGTGACGAGATTGGTGTAAGTCCTCCATCTTTTAGGTTTAATCCCCCGCGATTCTCGCCCTGATGATCCACAATGAACTCTTTAACAAATCCGAGGGGCGGCCTCTTAGCCAGAGCAAAGCGCAGCGCATCAGACAAGTACTCTCGAGTGCGCGTGGTCTCGCGAATATTCTGCATGATCGTACGACCCAGAATTACTTCCGTGACAGGTTGGTTATCTGCCGCGATAGATGAAAGAAGAAGCGCGCCAGCCCGAGTGGGGTCGGTGAGCCACGCACTGGAAACCTCAATCCAGGCAGAGCGAGATCTTGTAAATAATGTGTTATCGGCGTTTGCGCCATTCGGGCAACGCTCTAGGCCGCAGAGTTCCATCAGTTCAAGGATGCGCTTGGCATTGGCGACAATCTCTTCACTTACATCTGCATCCCCCACCTGATCGGCCCAGATAATTGCCGTGTCAACATCGGAGGCGGGCAAGGGCTCGCCACGCGCCACAGATCCAAGGATCAACCAAGAGTGGTCTACAGGTTGATTGACTGAACTCGATAGTGTCAACAAGCGAGTCAAGATCGCACTCACGATTGCAGACATCAATCCAGCTACGTGTAGCGAGGGGATGCCGTTGTCATGTAACTCTACGAGCGAAGGCTTGAGCAGAAGCGCGGCCGCCGAAAGTTCGTCGATACTCGTAGCCGATTCGATGGCGCCCCGGATCAGCAATGGATTGCGGAGCTGAACCGAAGAGAGATCCATAGCTCTCACAACTCCCAGTGGCTGTTCGTACTCATCTACGACCACTAGGTGATGCACGCCGCGTTCGACCATCTGCAGGAATGCGGAAGCCAGGGTGACGTTGTCGGCAACTGTAATCAGAGGAGCGCTCATGATCTCAGCAACGGGAGTACTTAGGTCGAAGAGTCCTCGTCCAACTTTGCTTCTAAAATCGCGATCGGTAACGAGTCCCAAACTTTCCCGAGTCTTCACAAGTGCAAAGGATTGATCTGCACTTGTCATGGCCTCTGCAACGTTACGGATACTGTCAGCCCCATCAACCCAAACGATGGGTCGCATGTATCGAGTCACGTTGGACTGTGCATCCGAGAGTAGAGAACTAGCAGTTAGTCGATGGCGCGTTATCAGAGTTCCAAAGTGACCAAACTTCAAGGCTGTTGGATCTTCTATGATTTGCCGAGGATCAGGCATCCGGTAGCAGAGAGTATCTTCGGCGGCCCGCACCGAATATTCGGGAGACAACCCCGTGAGAACCGAGATATGTCCAAAGGCATCACCTGAGTGCAGTTCATCGACAACGTTTCCCTTATCTAGCACCTCGACACTTCCCGTGCGCACAATGAAGAGGTGATCGAGGGGATCTGATCCTGCTGCCACAATCACTGAACCGTTCGCGAAATACTCCACATCAATTTGGGCGGAGATTCGCTCTAAATCGAGGGTAGATAGCGCGCTAAAAGGTGATTGCTTGGCTAAGAAATCTACGAATTCCTGCACGAGCAGCCTCCTGGGTAGTGCCTAACTAGGGCTTTTTAACGCTCGCTTAGTGAAGCACTTTTACGAGCACCGCTCAACAAGCGCTGGAGGGGTACCTCTACAAGGTAGAAGCTAACAATCGCGATAGGTAAGACGATTGCAAATATCTGCCCGGTGTAATCGTGGGGATTGAGATTGTGCTTGAAGTACAAGAAGATGATTGGCATGTGCCAGATATAAATGGAGTAAGAAAGTATCCCTAAGGTGCGAATAGGCCAGAGCGATAAGAAGATGCGGATTCCACCAAATGGCGAGAAGTTTCTTGATACTTCCGTATCAAGAAGGAGAACAAGAATTGCAGTTGCTAGCGCCGCCAGCCCTGGGAATTGAGCGCGGATGCATAGCGCAAAGAGAACGACGAAGAGCGCAGTGAAAACCTCTTTGAAACGTCTTACGAAGTTGACGCACAATTGATAGTTCAAAGAGATTATGCAACCGACCAAGATCATCGTGGGACGGAAGACAACTAAGTTAAATACTCCATCTTTGTTCCAAGAGTAATTCGGATAGTTAGACCAGAGAACGTAGCTCCATACCGCTGCAGTAACCAGGATCAGAAATGCAGTGAGAGCCTTCTTGTTCAGAAACTTTAGGAAGAGAAGGAGCGTGATCGGAAAGAGAAGGTAGAACTGCTCTTCTGCGCTCAGACTCCAAAACGGGCCGAAGAGGTCGCCCCAGTGCAGAAAATTCTTGTAATAGAAGAGCGAGGCAAGTATTGGCTTGGTATCTCTCGCCGAGTCGTATCCGATAACTAGCGTCGCAATCAGGACGCTCAGCGCCATGATCGGATAGAGCCGTGCTACCCGACGGCGATAAAAAGTAGGCAGCGGTTTGCCGCGGGCTACGGTCGCCAGCAAGACCTGTGTAATCAGGTAGCCGGAGAGGGTAAAGAAGATGTCAACGCCCAGAAAGCCCCGTCCGCCTAGGTATCCGAGGTGGTGCAGGAGAACTACGACGATCGCCAGGGCTCTAACTCCATCGAGTTCTGGGCGGTAGGTGATGTTCTTTCCCCGGATCTCTTTACTTAGACCAAACATCCACAACTCCCATTCGAAGACCGCTAGGCATGTGAATGAATGGTAAAGGCAGAGGCAGGGCCGGAACCCTTTCTTTTAACGTAAAAACCCTTTACTTAACTAATAAGTTAAGTGTATTTTTCAAACCCTCCGACCAGCAAAGGATTTGAAATGGCCCAATTACTCGTTTCGCAAATGATCGATGCACCAGTAGATGACGTTTGGCCCTGGATCGCCGATATCACCAAGCACGCACAATGGTCCCCTAAGCCACACGTAGCTCACCTCGTCTCTGGTGAGAATGGCGCCGTTGGGAGCAAATACGCGACCGTTGGTCACGTGCCACCTGCCGATAAGAACCATAAGAATGATGTCGAGATCACTCAAGTTGTACCGAACTCAAAGCTTGTCTTTCGCGCTCACGACGAGAACGGTTACTTCATCAACACCTTCACCCTTGAAGCAGTTGGCTCTGGAACGAAAGTCACCTTCCAACATGACTTCCCCAAGATGGTCGGCATGGGACGCATCTTGTTGCCGCTCCTGCTTCCTATCGTTGGAAAGAAAGATGCGATGGTCCGCTTGGGATTGCTCAAAGCTAAAGCAGAAGGAAAGTAGACCTCTACTTCTTTAAAGGTTTGTAGCCTGCAGGACACTGCACGATAAAACCTGTCACCACTTTGGTGGTGGTCTTGCCGGCAACGGTCTTCACGCAGGTAAGCGTCTTGCGGATCGATCCCCCGATTTTCAGTACAACCGGTGGAGCACTTGGCACGGCCGGTGGAGCACTTGGCAGGGGGTGCGCTGTAACCGTGACGGTGACAGTCGGAACGGGAGTGGGGTTTGAGGTTTTCGATTGAGCAGCCTGATACTGAATTTCCTCTGCAGCTATCTGCTCCTCGAGAGCGCTCAATTCATTTCTGAGCATCGCAGTTGATAGGTGGTCATCATCTCCACCTTGCGTAAGTTGAGCCAGAAGTAAATTTAGTTGCGCGAGATAACTCTTGAAGTTTGGAACGCCGCCCGGTGCGATTGCTTTGGCAGTTGGTGAGGGCGTCGGAAGAACTGTCGCGGTTGGAGTTGGGGTCGAGGGAACTGTCTCTGTTTTACCTCCTATAGTTTCGCCTGCTGCGGCAGCCGCAGAAATTGCGGAGGCCAGTGATGCTTGCCACGCTGCTGATATTTGCGATGCTCCAGATATGCCATTGATCGCGGCGCTCTGCGCAGTCAAGGCTTCACTAGTCAAGGTTGGAATCGCATATGACGAGTACGAGGAGTTTCTCCCGCCCGGCTGCAAAGGAGTTGCTATCGAAGTGATTCTGTATGTGCCAGACGACCCATCTACTGTGATGGCGACTTGCACGCTTCCACCGCGCGGATTTGAGAAGGTGGAGCCTGTGAAAACTACCGGTGTGGCACTCGCGCTCTGCAAGTGCAGCAATTCAACGATGGAAATGGCGCTAAGAGCAGAAGCTCCAACAATCTTCCTTAACTTCATTTCGGCGCTCTACTCCATCTTCCCGGGGCTAAAGAGTAGGACGGAATGTTTAGATTTTCGCCCATCACACTTGATTCACATCAAACTCTGCTCTGCTATTAACAATCGCCGAAGGGTGAACTAGTCTCCCGCGCCTTCATAATCGGCAAATTCCCAGAGATCGATTGCGTCGAGGTCGATAATTTTCATTCCGTGTGAAGAAAAGATTCCGGCAATCTGCGCGCGATGCTCTGTGGCGTGATGAATAGATTGCGCGAGGATCGTCGCACGTGCGCGACGAATCGGTCTTCCTTCTCTGGTGTACTCCACAAATCCCGCAGGGGTGTGCGCTGACAGTCGCAACCGTGCATCGAAGGTTGCCGACAACTCTTTAAGCTGGAGAACCTCGGTCGAGTTGGTTGGGACCTTAGTCTCCGGTAGTTCCAAACCATCAAGAAGGTGGGCGTACCAGGCCGCAGTTAGGTGCTCGAGTATCGCGGCCGCAGTCCAATCATCATGTGGGGCTGTTAGTTGCAGCTCCTCTTCGCTCAAGGTTGCCAGGCGATCAAAGACATAATTATTGGCCCATGCCATATGGCGGAAGAGGCGGTCAGTTAAAAGTTCCATAAGAAAATCTTAATTGGATTACTGCTTTGGGTGGTCTAAAAAGAAGTTAATAATGAGAGCACTAAAGTCCAATGAGAGATTAGGGGTGTGCCCTGCCCCGTTAATTTGCCACATGTCAATAGCGGTTCCCGCGGGACACTGCTGAAACTCCGTAACATCCGTTTCTAATCCAGGTAGCTGCGAATCAAGATCAAGTGCATTTGGAGTCTTTACGGTATTCGCTGAACAGCGATTGATGGCGCCCCACGTTTTGAAGATCTGCGGCGCTCCAGGAATGGCCCTTCCCGCCCCATGATTCCCATTGAAGGTCACATCTCTCGACCCCCATACTTCAAGGACGCTTACGGGTGCTCGTGCTTTGCAGGCCGATTGAGTTATGTAGCTTGCACCAGCCATGCTTACTATGGCTGCGATACGGTCTGCGTGATTGCAGGCCAGCGCACTCGCTAAGAATCCTCCGTTGGAATGACCGATCACGTAAATCCTCTTCGGATCAACTGCATATTTCGCTGAGACTTGATCGATAATGCTCATGATGTATGCATCATCATTTACTTTGGGAAGTCCATAATTGCAGCATTCGGGAGTCCCGTTCCAAAATCTAACGCCACGAGAGTTCTTAGTGCCATCGGGGTGGACGTAGAGAATGCCAATTGATTGAGTAAGTGGCTCTAACTGTAAGTAGTTCTCAAAATCTTGACCAGTTTGGTTGTACCCGGTCAACGCAATAATCAATGGTTCTGGTAGAACTTTGTTGTAATGAGGCGGAACAGAAAGAGTAAAAGGTCGGCTGCCTGGAAAAGGAACCGTTGCTGCGGAGCTAACGTTCACGCCGCTGATAATGAAAACCAAAGAGAGAGCTAGAAGTAAGCGGGTCTTCACGTGGAATACACCACATGAAATCTAACAGGGTTGCCTACTTCGATCCGCGGGTGATCAAAATCCAACTCCGCTCGCCGACGTAAGCCAATCTTCTCCATCACATTTCTCGACGGTTGGTTCTGCTCCGCCGTAAAGGAGAAGATCTCATTCAATCCAATATCTCGTAGCCCAAAATCAAGGACCACCTTTGCGGCCTCCGTGGCATAACCCTTTCCCCAGTATTTCTTGTCCAAACGCCATCCGATTTCGTGGCAGGGCATGAAGGAGACGCCAGGTATTTCTTGCCTAGCCAAGCCCACGAAGCCCATGAACTCTCCGCTCGACTTTTCTTCGGCAGCCCAGAGTCCAAATGGATTGTCAGCAAGCAGGTCGCGAATACGAGCATGGCTGGCGCGCGACTCTTCGGCGGAGTAAAGGCGGGGAAAATAGCGGAGGTTTTCAGCATCCGCATTGAGCGCGATCCAAGGCTCAAGGTCACTGTCGAGCCACGAGCGAAGTAGAACGCGAGGGGTTTCTAGTTCAACGGCCACCGCAATCCCTTCACGTAGATGTAAGCATTTTATCCTTGAACTCAGCCAACCCCAAGGCTAACCTCAACCTATGACCAACCAGGTAGAGACCCACATCGATGTTCAACTCACCAATCGCAACCGCACAACAGTCTTCTGGCGCGGTGTATTAGTAGTTCCCTTCCTCGTCTTTATTGGCTCCTTCGAATCAGGATGGTTTCACGCCGGATGGAGCAGCGCGGCTGTTGTCGCCCCTGCCTTCTTGACTCTGATCTTTCGCGAGGTTTATCCAAGTTACCTTCTGACATTTAATCATGCAGTAACTGAGTTAGGTACCCGCGGATCGGCTTACTTCTTCCTACTAACAGATGATTACCCATCCATTGAACGCAACCCTAATATCGCCGTGATCTTCCCCGACATCGAAGGTGGAAAGAAGCTCAATCGCTATTTGCCAATCGTTAAATGGATCTTGGCGATCCCGCTCTACATCGTCGGTGCGATCTACATCGTTTTGTCTATCGTCGTGACCTTCTTGGCATGGATCATTACCTCGGCAACGGGTAACTATCCGGAGTGGGCCGCAAAGATAGTTCTAGGAACAATTGATTTCTGGAATCGCGTCTCAGGCTACGCAATCTTGCTCGTCACCGACGAGTATCCAGCGTTCAACCTCTAGTCGACCCTCGTGGGCGCCGCGGTAGCGGCATTGACCTTTGTTAATCTGAGCGCTATTGCCTTTGTCCTGGGTAAAGAGAATCATGTAGCCCACTGGAACAAAGGAGTTCTTATGAAAATTTCTGCCCTGATCACCGGTAAAGCGGTTTACACAACCCCCGCTGAAACATCTGTCGCAACTCTCGTTGAAAAATTAGCGTCACTCAAAGTTGGAGCGCTAGTCGTATCTCCTGATGGCATTCGAATCACGGGAATTGTCTCTGAACGCGACATCGTCGCGGCTCTGCCTATGCATTTGCATGAACTCGGAAAACTCCATGTGCGCGACATCATGACTGTGAATGTCACAACATGCACACCCAACTCCACGGTGGCCGATCTCATGATGATTATGACCGAGCGCCGCATCCGCCACGTTCCCGTTGTCAACGACGCAGGTGATCTGGTATCGATCATCTCTATCGGAGATATCGTGAAGTCACATGTGAGCGAGCTAGATTCCGAACGCTTGGCCCTTGTGGACTACGTGCAGAACCCGCGGTAGTCCTACTTCTTCAAGAAACTCTCGAGCTCGGCAGGTAATTCAGGTGAGCTGAAGAGCCATGACTCAAACTCGTTGTTCTTAAGGGTCACCTTAAATCCAGGTTCCTTCTTATAAACGGCGCAGAAAGTCTTCATTCCCAACTTGCGCCAGGTCCCTAGTCCAACCACTCCTGGGATTCCGGTGCCTGGTGCGCGGATACCGCGCCAACCGGAGTACTTCCAGATGTTATTTACTGCTTCCACTTTCACGATATCCGCGAGGTTTGCGCGTGGTGAGGAGTGAAATCCCCAGAACTTTTCTCCAGTTGAAAGTTGGAGGACTACCTCACTACCAACAATCTTTAGCCGTGCCATCTTCTTCTAGCCTTTCTCGTGCACTCTCTTGAGGGCAATCGTTGCAAAGAAATAGCCCGCCGTGCTGAGTGCTATCGCCCATATTAATCCAATTAAAACAACGAGTAGGGCGGTAATCAGGAGCGTCGCGGCATCGAGTCGGGTGGTCTTTAACAATTCTCTAAGGTTGGCGGGACTGGCGATGCGATAAGACGTTCCAAGCAGCACCGCACCCAAGGCCGCGGTTGGAATATGTCCGATCACTGGATTGAGCACGAGAACCACCAAGATCAAAAATCCAGCATGCGTGATCGCCGAAATTCGACTGTGGGCGTGCGAGCGGATGTTGACGCTCGTCCGTGCGATCGCACCAGTAGCTGGCATACCCCCGACCAAGGACGAGACCACCGTTGCCAAGCCTTGACCTACTAATTCACGATTGGGTTTATAGCTCTTCGCGCCCTCATGGATGTGCACCATCTGGTCTGCCACACGTGCAGAGAGGAGAGATTCGATCGCCGCCAGCAGCGCAATTTGGATAGCTCCAACTATGAGCGCAGAGGCACCGATCTTGCTACCGCTGAGCGAAATATGCGCGAAGAGGGAGCGTGGTAGCGAGCCGATAAGAGGGGTGTGAATCGGGAAGATCGCAACGACAGCACTGGCGACAATGATCGCGACGAAACTGGCAGGAATATGTACCTTGATATGAAAGCGGTGCGCCAGTTTGGGATAAGTAAATTTAACGACGAGGGTGAGCACAACGATACCGAGAGAGCTCCAATGCAAGCCTGCAGAAATTGCTGATCGGGTCGTGCGCCAAGCGGTCATGACTGTGTTGGATCCAGCCACCGAGTGAGAAGCGAGGACTGACGGGAGTTGCTGGAGGGCGATGACTATTGCAATTCCTAATGTGAATCCCTCCATCACCGGCCAAGGGACTCGCTTGATCAAACCACCGCAGTGAGTCACTCCCATGGCGATCACCAAGATTCCCGCGACCAACCCCAGTGGCGCCAGCGAAGAGACCCCGTACTTCATGACGATCGGAACCAAGATCACCGTCATGGCACCAGTCGGTCCACTCACTTGATAATTAGAGCCGCCAAATATCGCAGCGATTAAACCGGCATAAATTGCGGTGATGAGGCCAGCGCGAGCTCCTGCGCCAGTCGTGATTCCAAATGCCAGAGCCAGTGGTAGTGCCACGATTCCTACCGTGATCCCCGCAATGACGTCGTGTCGCCAAACTCGCTTGATGTCGAGATAGTCGCCACGGCTTGGAAGTAGTTCGCTTAAATAACTCATGGCGCTACTTGCTCTGCCGCTTGAGAGTCAAAGATCCAGCCCCGAGAATTATGGCGAGGAAGATCCCGATTACTAACGAATCGTGGAGTAACGAGCCTTGATTTGCGATTACCTTCTTAGTCGCATCCACTCCATATGAAAGCGGCAGAAAATTCGATAGATCGTTGAGAAGGCGTGGCATGACGGCTCGAGGCACAAGCAATCCGCTCAACAATATCTGCGGAAGAAGTATCGCCGGCATAAATTGGATAGCCTGAAATTCCGTGTTCGCAAAGGTGCTCACAGCTAAACCGATCGCAAGCCCAATCAGGGCATCCAAAAGTGCTGCGTAAATCAGAGCAATTTGAGAACCAGCAATCTTCACACCAAGAACCCAGATGGCATAGGACGAAACGACTCCCGCCTGCACCAGGCTTGCTAAACCAAAAGCAATCGCATAACCGCCGATGAACTCGACCTTTGCAAGGGGCGAGATCATCAAGCGTTCCAAAGTTCCACTTGTGCGTTCGCGCAAGGTGGCCACCGAAGTAATCAGGAACATCACGAGCATTGGAAAGACCCCAAGCATCGAACCTGCAACTTGCTGAAATAGTGCAGGGTTGGACCAGTACACATACTTCAAAATAGTGAGCAGAAAGGGAGGCGACAAGAACATCAGAGCCACTGTCCGTGGATCGTGACCAAGTTGCAACAAGACTCTCTTCGTCATTGCAATAAGTCGCTTCATGTTCATGCGGCACCTATCAACGAGATAAATACCTCATCCATACGACTTTTGCCTGTTTTCTCCCGAAGTTGTGCTGGCGTACCTTGCGCTAGAACTCGTCCATCGCGGAGCAGAATCAGGTGCTGACAACTATCTGCTTCATCCATCACGTGGCTACTCACCAGCAGCGTCTTACCTTGAGCCGCCAACTTATTAAAGAGTTCCCATAGTTGAACTCGGAGCACGGGATCTAAACCAACTGTCGGCTCATCAAGGATTAATAGCTGAGGACTTCCAACGAGCGTTGTCGCCAGCGCCAAGCGCGCCTTCTCTCCACCCGAAAGGGAACCAGCCATCTGATGCTGATTCTTTATGAGATCTACATCGGCCAAGATCTCCACGGGTGTCTTCTCATTTATCGGGTAGAGCGAAGCAAAGTATTCAATGTTCTGGAGACAGGTGAGGTCGGAATAAACGCTCGCACTCTGTGTTGAATAACCGATCATCTGGCGCAAGGGTTTCGAGGCAGCGGGAAGATCTAAAACGCGGATCTCGCCTCCATCAATTTTCTGCAGACCCGCGATAGCTCGCATCAGAGTTGTCTTGCCACTCCCACTCGGTCCCAAGAGGCCCATGATTACTCCACGAGGGACTTGTAAAGAAAGTTCGTGGAGGATCTGGTTCTTACCCCGCCGAATGTTAAGTTGCGAACATTCGATAGCAGCGGACACCCTTCAGATCTTACGACCGTTGGGTATGTAGACGGAAGAGTTTTACGAGGCTAGCACTCATCAAGATTGGTGGAATACTTATAACGTGTCAAAGTTAAGCGCGGGGCTGCAAGATAGTTGGTGGATGTTCTTCGACACTTTCTGGGCTCTAGTCTTGGGCTTTGCAATATCGGGCGCGATCCAAGCCTTTACTTCCCGCGAGAAGGCCCTTGCAACACTTGGCAATCACAGGCCAAGCACAATTGCTAAGGCATCCTTTCTTGGAGCTGTCAGCTCCAGTTGTTCTTACGCGGCCAGTGCCATTGCAAAGAGTCTGATCGATAAAGGTGCTGATTTCACAACAGCGATCGTCTTCATGTTTGCAAGTACAAACTTGGTCTTTGAACTTGGACTGGTGATGTGGACCTTATTGGGATGGCAGTTTGCCGCAGCCGAATTTATCGGTGGGGCGATCATGATCGCTCTCTTAACTCTTCTCTTGCCTCGCCTGAAATTACCTAAGCGACCTCGTCTCCTGCAGATGGCGGAAGACTCACACTCTGAGGTGCGCTCCACATGGCACGACGCGGCGGGATTTACAGTCGGTGATCTCACGATGGTCAGATTTGAACTCGTGATTGGTTTTCTTGTAGCCGGCCTTGCGAATACCTTGATTCCCATCTCTTGGTGGCATCACCTCTTCTTATCGGGTCACGGAGTTCTCTCAACGATTGAGAATGTTGTGCTCGGGCCTTTCATCGCATTTATCAGTTTTGTCTGCTCGGTTGGCAATGTTCCACTCGGGGCCGCACTCTGGAATTCTGGAATCTCCTTTGGGGGCACCATCTCCTTTATCTTCGCAGATCTCGTAGCGCTCCCTCTGGTCCTCATCTACAAGAAATTCTTCGGGTTGAAGCTCTCAATTAAATTAGTGGCCGTCTTCTGGTTCACGATGAGTATCAGCGGCTTGCTTACCGAGCGACTCTTCTCGGTCTTTAAGGCCCTGCCCGCGCACCACGGTCTGGTGCCACATGCATCGCGAATCGGAAATAACTTCACGAGCTGGATGAACCTGATCGCTCTAGCGCTCTCGATCGCGATTCTTGCTCTCTACCTGACGAGGAATAAGGGTGAGAGCAGTCCCTATGCAAAGGACCCCATCTGTGGCATGCAGGTCGAAAAGGCAACTGCGGCAGCGATCTTTGAACACAATGGCGAGACTTACTACTTCTGTGCACCTGGCTGTATGGAGAGTTTTAAGAGCTCCGTATCAGTTTGAGTTCAGGGTTGCGCGAGCGACTCCTAAATCCTTCTTAAAGACCATAAGACGCGGGCCTTCTAGAGTCTGCGTGAGATTGGCCTTGATCCCAACAGCCAATAATTTCTGACGCAAAATTTCACCCTCGATGAAATTCTTAGGCGCGGCTACCGGCACAAAGAGACCGTACTCATCAGCCTTGCCACGCTTTCCCGGTCTTTCAATCAAGGAGTGACCGCTACTGAAGGCCCACCTCAGAACGAGAATAAAGAATGCGACCACGACAAAGCCCGCAAAACTCTTGAAAAAGAGACCGTTGTCGATTCCGCCGAGCATGTAGGAACGGTACTAGGAAAAAGAGATCCTTGAAGGGTCAACTAATTTGTAGGAAACTATCCCGCATGTCCAGTCGCGATGTAGCTATGAACATCTTGCAGGCCGCGGGAATTCCACTTAATAGCAGCGAACCGTGGAGCATTCACGTCCACAACGAAAAGATCTGGGATCGGGTGATCTCCCAGAAGCAGTTGGGATTCGCTGAAAGTTATATGGATGGGTGGTGGGATTGTGCCGCCCTCGATGTGATGTTAACGAAGCTGCTATCGGTCAATGTGCTGGACCTCATGCGTCCCAGCCCCGCACTTGCCTTTCACGTCGCACGCTCATCTCTCCTAAACAACCAGACCAAAAAACGTGCCGCTGCCAATGCGAAACATCACTACAACATCGGCAACGACCTCTACTCACGCATGCTGGACTCGGAAATGGTGTACTCATGCGCCTATTGGAAGAGCGCCAACAATTTAGAAGAGGCTCAACGCGCCAAGTTTGATCTCATCTGCCGCAAATTAGAGTTACAACCCGGAATGCGTCTGCTCGATATCGGAAGCGGTTGGGGTGGCTTCCTACGTTACGCAGTCAAGAATTATGGGGTTGAAGCAACTGGTATCTCACCTGCTGACAATCAGATCTCGTTAGCTCGTGAGAAATCTGAAGGACTTGGCATCAACTTCATCCAACAGGACTATCGAGATCTCAGTGGCCAATTCGATCGCATCGTCTCGATCGGGATGATGGAGCACGTTGGACCCAAGAATTACAAGACCTTCTTCGGAAAGTGCGATGAGCTCCTGACAAAGGATGGCAGGATGTTGCACCACACGATCGCTTCCAATCTTTCTAAATTAGTAACCGATCCATTCTTTGATCGCTACATATTTCCTGGAGGAGTTCTCCCCTCGCTGGCCCAGATTGCCGCTGCGACCGAAAATGTATTTGTCATCGAGGATGTTCATAATTTTGGCCCAGATTACGATCGCACCCTTTTAGAGTGGCAGAAAAATATCTCTGCGAAGTGGTCAGAGATTCCGGAGTATGACGAGCGCTTCCAGCGCATGTGGGACTATTACTTGCTCTCATCCGCCGCTGGTTTCCGAGCCGGAAATCTCCAGTTAATTCAATGCGTCTTTCAGAGGGTGGGGCAGCGCCCTACCTACGTGACCGCTCGTTAAAGCTTTCGCGCGGTTGTAAAGCGGGGCCTACCGGTCAGGTCGCTGACCAAGTTGATCTCAGTGAATCCTGACTCCAAGAGGGCGGCGATAGCGCTCCCTTGAGTCTCATCGTGCTCTAGCGCCAAAAAACCACCAGATTGAAGGAGCCGTAGCGCGCTGGCGATGAACTGTGCCGGGGCCTCTAGTCCCTCGCGTCCGCCACCAAAGAGAGCTTCCGATGGCTCTTTACGTACTTCTGGGGGTAGCGCTTGGCCTTGCGGAATATAGGGAGGGTTTGCCACGACAACATCGAAGGTATCACCTTCGCATGCAATAGCGACATCACTTTCGATGATTCGCACCGAGGGGCAGAGCGTCGCAACATTTTTCTGTAACCAGGGCAGCGCATCAGCCGAGTTTTCTACGGCGGTAACAGATAGGCCTGCGTGCTCTGTGGCAAGCGCGATCGCGATACATCCCGAGCCAGAGCCAAGGTCCACGACGCGAAGTGAATTTGAATTGCGATTTTTTAACTCTTCAAGGACCAAGGAGACAAGAGATTCGGTTTCGGGACGTGGAATCAGCACCCCAGGTCCTACTGCATACTCCAAATATCTAAAGGGAGCGCTTCCAGTTATGTACTGGACCGGTTCACCATTTTGTCGGCGTAGCACGAGTCGGCGCAGGCTTCGATCTATTTCCTTAATTTCTTCATCGCTCATACGCAGTAGCTTGAGTTGAATCTCGCTACGAGAACAACCGAGCAGATGCTCCAACAAGATTGATGCATCGACTTCAGGAATAGCTTGGGCTTTAAAGTAATCTCTTGTCTGGCGAAGCAGATCAATGGCCATTATTTATTAATGATCCCCGGAAGCGAGTTTCGTAGCCTTATCTGCTTCAAGCAGCGCGGCAATCACATCGTCGAGTTCGCCATTTAGTACCGCATCTAAGTTATTTGCCTTGAAGTTAACGCGGTGATCGCTCAAACGATTTTCAGGGAAGTTATAAGTACGGATGCGCTCACTGCGATCGACAGATCGCACCTGAGCATTACGCTCCAAAGACGCGATCCGATCAGCCTCTTCTTGGGCAGCTGCCAACATACGAGCGCGCAGGATTCGAAGCGCAGACTCTTTATTTTGTAACTGCGACTTTTCATTCTGACACGAGACAACGATTCCAGTTGGAATGTGTGTGATGCGAA
>Ga0208876_1000081_pt1 | contig 35370 bp, 38 predicted proteins | sample CryBogCBH03Jun09_FD_184614 | JGI IMG/M metagenome (GOLD analysis project Ga0208876, IMG submission 184614) | Freshwater microbial communities from Crystal Bog, Wisconsin, USA - CBH03Jun09 (SPAdes) | ecosystem: Environmental > Aquatic > Freshwater > Lake | place: Crystal Bog, Wisconsin, USA... | reverse complement strand
GAAGGCGAGCAAGACCAAGATCGAAGTAAGGAGAACGTTCCACGAGAAGATCGACATACGGAACATCGTCATTCCTGGTGCACGCATCGTGAAGATTGTGGTTACGAAGTTAACTCCACCGAGAATAGTTCCAAGACCAGAGATCGCAAGACCGATCACCCAGAGATCGCCACCGATACCAGGTGAATACTGTGAGTTAGCGAGTGGTGCGTATGCAGTCCAACCGAAGGATGCGGCGCCACCTGGGCTTAGGAATCCGCCGAATGCCATAAGGCCACCGAAGAGGTAGAGCCAGTAGGAGAGCATATTCAAACGTGGGAAAGCCACGTCGGCCGCTCCAATTTGCAGCGGCATGATGACGTTAGCGAAGCCAACGAAGAGTGGAGTCGCAAACATCAAGAGCATGACCGTGCCGTGCATCGTGAAGATCTGGTTGTACTGCTCTGTGCTCAGGAATTGCAGTCCTGGGCGAGCCAACTCAGCACGCAACAAGAGCGCCAAGATTCCCGCGATGATGAACCAAGCAAAAGAAGTGATCAGGTAGAGATAGCCGATCGTCTTGTGATCAGTTGAGGTGATCCACTTTACGAAGAGGCGTCCCTTGGACTGTCCCTTCGGAGCGGGTGCGTAACTGGAAGCCGATGTCGTTGGTTCTGCAAATGTTGTCATCGTTATGCCGCCTTCAGAGAGTTGATGTACGCGTTGTATTGCTCAGGTGTAACAACCTTGACTGTAAAGAGCATCTGGGAGTGATTGCGACCGCAGAGAATATTGCATCGGCCAGGGAAGGTTCCGAGCTTCTCGGCAGCAAACTCCAAGTGGTTAGTAACGTGCGGAAGAGCCTGGATTTGGATCATGAAGGCTGGAATCCAGAAGCCATGGTCAACATCGTTTGAGTCGATCGTGAAGAGAACCTTTTGGCCGAGTGGAAGTACGAGCTCCGGACGTTGTGCTGGAGTTCCGGTCACAGTTGGAGCTGAAGGAATATCGTTGTAAGTGAACTGCCATGACCACTGAATCGCGTTCACGTGAATGTTATGTGGCGCGGTGGCAGGCGTATCTACCTTGGTGATGCGAGATTCATCGCGAGCGGTGTACCCGAAGAGGACCGCAACGATGATGAAGGGAATGAGGGTGTAAGCAATTTCAACTGGGACGTTGTAGCGCACCTGCTTAGGGAACTCTTCATTCTTCTTGCGGTGGAAGAAGACCGGCCACATCAACAGAAGGAAGGTGAAGATACCTACGACTGCAGCAGTTACCCATGCCCAGTACCAGAGCGAGCCCGAGGTGTCGTTGACACTCGAGGCACCCTTGGTGAAACCCAGGCCAGAGATACTCTGGTTGGAGCAGGAGGTGAGCAGCAAAGTGCTCGTCGAAATTACTAAAAGTCCGATAATTCGGCGGGTACGACGCATGGGAGAAGGATAACCATCCCGCTCGCCTAGCGTGTGAACAGCGGGTAGCGTTCTTGGGGTGGGTTCAGTCACAGGCAACTTCCAGAGCGAAACGCTGCTCCATCCCGCCGCCAGCGCCTTTTTAACGGAAGCATTCGAGCGCGGTTGGGCAGACCCCGATAAACGCCATGCCGAGTCTCAGCAGGCCGCGATCCTTCTCAATGAAGCCAAAGAGGGCATCGCCGGGCATCTGGGAATCCGGCGTGATCAGGTGGAGATCCTCTCTGATCCCGCCATCGGCTATCACTTGGGGATTTCAGGGCTCCTCCGCGAGGGTTCGAGGCTCTTCTATCCCGCTAACTCCCGGTCTGAGGTCTTCGCCATCGCAGAGGGAATCTCGGCTCAAAAACTGGAGGTTGACTCTTCAGGGGCCGCGCAGAGCCCGGTTGGCGAGCTTAAAGATGTGCTGGCCTGGCAGGCGGCCAACGCCGAGACCGGAACCATCGCCAACCCCCCAGATGCTTTCGCAGGGCGCATATTTGTGGATGCCACTGCTTCCGGAGCGCTCCTCTCGCTTCCCGATCGATGGAGCACCGCTCTCTGGAACTCTCGCGCCTGGCAAGGTCCAGCCGGGGTCGGGATATTTGCGATCGCCGATAGAGCAATCTGGCGCAATCCACTTCCCCACTTTGACCAGCGAGTAAGCAGCTCAGACTTTTCGGTGCCTCTCACTATCGCTAGCGCGATCGCTCTCGATGCATTTGTTGCTGACTTCAACGAGCGTCGCTCCGAAATTCGAGAATTGAATCAAGAGATACGCCATTTCCTCCACCATGAAATTGGTGATGTTGATATCGCCGGAGGAATAGATACGACACTTCCCCAACAGCTCTCCTTCTCATTTTTATATATTGACGCCGAAATTTTGGTGAACGAATTAGATCGGCGCGGTTTTGCAGTGGATTCTGGTTCGGCCTGCAACTCTGCAAATATGGAGCCCAGCCATGTCCTGGCCGCGATGGGTTTATTGACTCATGGAAATATTCGAATGACTCTGCACAATGGCGTTAAACGCGAGGATGTCATTGAGTTCCTCAAGACCTTAAAAGTTCTTATCGCGGAGATGCGCGCTTAAATGGAACTTGATTGTCGAGGGATGCGCTGTCCGCTTCCAATAATTAAATTGGCTACCTCTCTTAAAGAGAGCGAAGAGGTGATCTTGTTGAGTGATGATCCTGCGACGCTTCCCGATTTGAATGCGTGGGCACGGATGACGGGAAACTCTTACGAAGTGATTGCTACAGATAAATATTTGGTGAAGCGGCTATAAACCCATGCGGGGGTTGATATGGTGGGCAACCTCGTTAGCAGCAACTGCCCCATATGCCTCTTCAAACCGGCGCATAAACTGCTCGCGATCAAAGAGGTACTCCTGAGTCCCCTTTGTCTCTAAGCAGAATGTTGCAATCATTGAACCCAACTGCGCGCAGCGCTCGTGACTTAATCCCCAAGACAAGCCCGCAAGGAAACCTGAACGGAATGAATCTCCAACACCGGTTGGATCAATCTTCGCTAGCTCTGCTGGAGCGCCGACCGTAATTGTGGGTTTGCCATGCTCTTCAATCCGCGCACCTTTTGAGCCAAGAGTGACGACTCGTACCTGCACCTGATCAAAGAGTTCGGCATCCGACCAACCGGTCTTCTGCAACATCAAAGCAAGCTCATATTCGTTGAGAAATAAATACTTAGCTCCTACAACCAATTCCTTAACAGAATCACCGTCCATACGGGCCAACTGTTGGGAGGGATCTGCTGCCATCGGAATGCCGAGGCGACGTGCGGAATGTGAATGACGAATCATCGCTTCTGGATCATCGGGTCCGATGAGAAAGAGGTCGATGCCTCCTTCGCGTTCAGCGATCACTTCGATGTCGAGCTCGCGTGCTTCAGACATAGCCCCGGGAAAGAAGGAGGCGATTTGATTGAGCTCTTCATCAGTGGTGACGATAAAAGTGGCGGTGTACAAATCCTTAGAGATACGTACGTGTTCGGTATTTACTCCGTGACGAATCAACCAATCGTTGTAATCCGCCCAATCCTTACCAACTGCCGCAACTAAAAGTGGATTGAGTCCGAGCGCGCCCATGCCGAAGGCGATATTTGCAGCGCACCCACCACGATGGATATCGAGATTGTCGACCAGGAAGGAGAGTGAAACTTTCGCCAGCGATCCTTCAACGAGAGAGTCAGTGAACTTTCCCGGAAAGGTCATTAAGTGGTCGCGACCAACTGAGCCCGCGACGGCAACTTTCATAGAGCGAGATTCAGTTAGTTAAAGGAGTCGCCGCAGGCGCAAGAGCCCTGAGCGTTGGGGTTATCGATGGTGAAACCCTGCTTCTCGATTGTGTCTACGAAATCGATAGAAGCGCCCATCAAGTAAGGAGTGCTCATCTTGTCGGTGACAACCTTGACTGAACCAAACTCTGAAACGGTATCGCCATCGAGTGCGCGATCATCGAAGTAGAGCTGGTAACGCAGGCCCGAGCAACCGCCAGGTTGTACTGCTACACGGAGAGAGAGGTCATCGCGACCCTCTTGGGCGAGAAGTGCTGCAACTTTGGTGGCTGCTACCTCGGTGAGGAGAATGCCGGCTGCGGTCTGGATGCTTACATCTGTGACGGTTTCAGTGCTCATGCGCGGAATAATACCTCTAAAATCCCCGTATGGCCTTTGGAAACTTGTCGGAGTTGCTCCTTCTGGGACGCGAGAGCGATCTACAGAGTGAACGCGGTGTTTCCTGCGAAGGCGAACTCCCTGCCGCCAGCGATCCGGCACTTGTCGAAAGAGCAAAGAGGGCTCGTGAGACTCTGGGCTCGAGGGCAATGATCTTGGGTCACCACTATCAACGCGATGAGGTCATTGATTTCGCCGATATCACTGGCGACTCCTTCAAGTTGGCGCAGGCGGCGGCCAGCAACCCCGAGGCTGAACTGGTGATCTTCTGCGGAGTCCACTTCATGGCGGAATCCGCGGACATCCTCACCTCCTCCAGCCAAAAGGTGATCCTTCCCGACTTAGCGGCCGGATGCTCGATGGCAGATATGGCTGGAGCTGCTCAGGTCGATGCGGCGTGGGCCCATTTCCAGAAAATCGGCATCGCTGGTCGAACGATTCCCATTACTTATATGAATTCAACGGCCGCCATCAAGAGTTTTACCGGCGCAAATGCGGGCGCGGTCTGCACCTCATCCAACGCGCAAAGAGCGATGAGCTGGGCCTTCGAGCGTGGCGAGAAGATCTTCTTTCTGCCAGATCAGCATCTGGGACGAAATACGGCGATCTTGCATCTGGGCCTCAAGGCGAGCGATTGTGTCGTCTGGAACCCTTGGAAGCCACAAGGTGGCCTGACCGATCAGGAGCTGCTGGATGCCAAGGTCATTCTCTGGCGGGGTCATTGCTCCGTACATGGTCGCTTCTCATTACAGAACGTTCATGATGTCCGCGAACGTCTGCCAGGTGTTCAAGTTTTAGTCCATCCCGAATGCCAAAACGAGGTTGTCATGGCAGCAGATGTTGTGGGCAGTACCGAGATGATTATTAAGACTGTCGCGGCATCTGCCCCTGGATCAAAGTGGGCGATCGGCACTGAACTCAACCTCGTCCAACGCTTAGCACGCAGCAACCCCGACAAAGAGGTCGTATTCCTCGATAAGACTGTCTGCTACTGCTCCACTATGAATCGCATCGACCTTCCACACCTTGTCTGGGCAATGGAGAATCTCGCCTCCGGCCGAATCCTCAATCAGATCACAGTTGAAGAGCAGACTGCTCACTTTGCGAGAGTTGCGCTGGAGCGAATGCTGGCTCTACCGTAACCACATGACAAAAGACGCTCCAACACCAAAGCGCAAGGATGCCGAAGCGCTCAACAAGGTAAATGCCATCAACTCCCCTGCGACAAAGGCAAGCAAGGCCCGCGATCGCGAAGAGCTGAAGGCTAGGCGTCTGGCTGCACGCGCTGCCTACATGCGCGGTGAAGAGAGTGCTCTTCCGCTCCGCGATAAGGGTCCCGTCAAGCGTTATGTTCGCAACTATGTTGACTCACGTCGCAACGTCGGTGAGTACTTCTTACCTGCAGTCTTTACTGTCTTGGTATTGACCGTTGTCCATAACAAATATGTATCTCTTATTGCAATTTTCTTTATGTATGCGGCGATGCTCTACACAATCATCTCGGGAATCTTCATGACCCGTGCGATTCGTAAGGCGGTTACTGCAAAGTTCCCTGGTGAATCCACAAAGGGTCTTGGAATGTATGGCTGGTTGCGCTCAACTCAGATGCGTCGTATGCGTGCACCCGCACCACAAGTGCAGCGCGGAGACACGATCTAACGTACTAGGTTCAAAGTTTCGAAAGCCTAAGCCCTAGGGTTTGGGCTTTCGTTCTTTGTAGGGTCCTTTTCAGGGAGAGTGCCGAGGACTGCATCAATTGCACTCATGACACTCGCATCGAGCTTCACACCAGATGCCTTTACATTCTCTTTCACCTGAGTCGGCTTGGTAGCTCCCATGATTACTGCAGAGACATTCTTATTCTGCAGCGCCCAAGCCAGAGCGAGCTGAGACATCGTCAGACCATGCTCATCTGCAATGGGCTTCAAATTCTGAACTGCCGTGAGAACCTCATCGCGCATCCAACGCGAAATCATTCCTGCCCCAGATTTCTTATCGGTGGCACGAGATCCAACTGGTGGCTTCTTCCCCGGCAGATACTTGCCGGTGAGCACGCCCTGCGCGATTGGGGACCAGACGATCTGTCCGATGCCCTCCTTCTCAGAGAGCGGAACTACCTCTTTATCAATGACGCGCCAGAGCATCGAGTACTGCGGTTGGCTCGAAACGAAGCGGGTCCAGCCGTGCTCTTTCTGGATGTTGAGAGCGCTCTTGATCTGATCTGCGTTCCACTCTGAAAATCCGATGTAGTGCACTTTGCCCTGGCGGACGAGATCTTCGAAGGCTTGGAGTGACTCCTCCAGTGGAGCCTCGAAATCAAAGCGATGCATCTGATACAGATCGATGTGATCTGTGTTTAAACGCTTCAGCGAGGCGTGGACGGACTCCATGATGTGCTTGCGGGAGAGACCGCGGTCATTCTTTCCGGTGCCGGTTGGCCAATAGACCTTAGTGAAGAGCTCGTACGATTCGCGTCGCACTCCCTTGAGTGCCTTGCCTAGTACGGTTTCAGCGCGAGTTCCAGCGTAAACATCTGCGGTATCAAAGGTGGTGATGCCTTCACTGAGGGCGGCCTTCACGCATTTGATGGCGGCATCTTCTTCTACCTGACTGCCGTGGGTGATCCAATTGCCGTAAGCAATCTCTGAGACATACATTCCTGATGAGCCGAGGCGACGATATTCCATGTTGAAACCATACTCCCCCAAAAGCGTGTCCGCCTTGAAAACTTAGGAGTTGGGGCGGGCGCGTGCTAACTTTCGTCCACCAAAGTTCTCTGAACCGCGGTGGTATTGGCAAGAGCGAAGTCGGTGTGAATCCGACGCTGTCCCGCAACTGTGTTGAAGTATCAAGCTTCTAAGTCAGGTCGCCTCTTTCAACTATCGAAGTATCCGACCTCGGAGGAAGGTCGGGCCTTTAGAACTCATCCGAGTTTCTCAAAGCCCAACATTTCCTCCCTCAACCCTTGGGGGAGTTTTTTATGTTCACAAAGAGATGGCGCGCAATTGCGCCAGCACTACTTCTACTCACGACACTTATTACGGCAACTGGATCAGCCTCTGCAACTACCGAGCCGACGCGAATTATCTCGCTCTCACCAAGCGCCACTGAGATTCTTTTTGGCATCGGAGCGGGGCATCAAGTTATCGCTGTAGACGATAACTCCGACTATCCCAGTAACGCTCCCTTCAGCAAACTCTCTTCATTCACTCCAAATGTGGAAGCACTTGCGGCTTATCACCCTGACCTAGTGGTGCTGCAATCTTCGGCAACCAATGCCGCCACTATTCAGAGCGATCTGCAGAAGTTGAAGATCAATGTATTTCTGGAGGTAACCCCTTCTAATATCACCGAGGCTTACGCGGAATTTGTTGCGCTGGGCAAGGTCACCGGCCACCCTTCGCGCGCGAAGGCACTCGTCACCACTATGAAGGCGCAGATCGGAGAGATTCTGGCCAAGGCGAAGAAGAAGAACCCGGTCACGATCTTCCACGAGCTTGATAACACCCTTTACTCGGCGGATTCATCGACATTCATCGGACAGATCTACTCTGACTTCAATTTCTCCAACATTGCGGATGCCGCGCACGCTGGTGGGTATCCTCAATTGAGCGCAGAGTCAGTTATTAAAGCCAATCCGCAGGTAATCTTTCTCGATGATGGTCCCTACGGTGAATCTGCTTCTACCGTCGCAAGCCGTCCCGGTTGGTCTGCTATTTCGGCAGTGAAGAACAAGCACGTGATCGTTCTGCCTCTCGATATTCCAGATCGTTGGGGTCCACGTCTGGTCGACTTCTATCGCTTCATCGCCCAAGCCACCGCGAAGATTAATTAAGGTAAGCGACCCTCATGAGCACAGAACAAGGAGCTATCGCCAAGATTTGGAATTGGCGGATCACTGCGTTCTGTGCTCTGATCTTGCTCGCGGTGACAATCGCAGCGGTCAGTTTTGGACCGATCTCGATCAACTTCTTTAAAGTATTTAAAACTCTCTTCGATCTTCCGGGCGGAAGTACTGGTCAAGATCGAACCGTTATCCTGCAGTTGCGCTTGCCGCGAGTGATCTTGGGTGCGTTGGTGGGTTCAGCCCTGGCAACAAGTGGCGCTGTCTACCAAACCGTCTTCCATAATCCGTTGGCCGATCCATACCTGTTGGGTGCGGCCAGTGGTGCAGGGTTGGGTGCGACCATTGCTCTGACAAGCACTAATCACAATCTCTACGGGGCGCTTCCCATTTTTGCATTTCTCGGTGGAGTTCTGGCGGTCTTTACATCTTTCATTGTCTCGGGAAAGTTCTTTGCCGATCCCAATTCGCTCTTACTCTCTGGGATTGCGGTTGGCTCCTTCGCCACCGCGATTCAGACGTATCTACAGCAGCGCCATAGCGCAGCTCTCCGTCCGGTGTACTCGTGGATTCTCGGTGATCTGACGAGCGCGAGTTGGAGCGTCGTTGCCTGGTCTTCGATCTACATTGCAATTGCTTTGGTCATCTTGTTTAGCGTTGCTAAGCAGCTCGATGGTCTGATGTTGAGTGATGAAGAGGCTTACTCACTCGGTATCAACCCGAAGCGCTTGCGGATCATCGCCGTAGCAGCAGCAACTCTTGCGACCGCAACTGCAGTATCTGCATCTGGCCTTATAGGTTTTGTGGGAATCGTTGTTCCGCATCTAGTCCGTGGACTCACCCATCGTGTTACTAATCGCTCTCTCATCACCATCGCGATGGCCGGAGCAGCATTTTTAGTGGTGGCAGACCTTGGAGCTCGAACCTTGCTCTCCCCTGCCGAACTTCCTATTGGGGTTATAACGGCCTTTGTGGGCGCTCCATTCTTCTTAGTTGTACTTCGCAATCGCAGGAGGGTTTCGCAATGACCATTGTCGTAACAGATTTAACAGTGCGCTATAGCGAGAAGGTTGTTCTCGACGATATCTCTCTCGAGATCGCGTCTGAGAAGTGGACTTGTTTAGTTGGTCCTAATGGCGCAGGCAAGACAACATTTCTGAAAGTTCTCTTGGGGATGGCCCCTTATGCCGGAAGCATTCAAGATCACGGTGTCGAGGTATTCAATAATCACAAGCGCAACGTCGCCTTCGTTCCCCAAAACCCGCAGATTCCGCAAGGGATGAGCGTTGCCGAGTATGTGATGCTCGGTCGTTCCAAGCGCGAGGGTTGGGGTAATGAGTCACTCACCAGCCGTGCCTATGTGCACAGAGTTTTACAAGAGACCCACCTCTTTGGGATGCAGGAAAATCTGGTTTCCCATCTTTCGGGAGGAGAGATGCAGCGAGCTCTTATTGCACGCGCACTTGCTCAAGAACCAGAGCTGATTCTTCTCGATGAACCCACGAGCGCGTTAGACCTGCATCATCAAATCTCTGTCCTCAACAATATTGAATTGTTGAAGGAGAAGGGTGTGACGATTATTTCCACGATGCATGACATCACCTTGGCGGCGATGTTCGCCGAGCGAATCGTCATCATGAAAGAGGGCAAAGTCTTGCTCTCCGGGAGCGCTTCTGACGTTATTCACTCACCTGAACTTAAAGCGGCCTTTGATAATCGCATCGATGTCTACACCCTTGACACTGGGCGACCTGTGATCGTTGCGAGTAAGGATTCGAAGAATTAACGAACGTGGGACTCCACAAAGGGCGGCTTAACTACCTTTACTGAGCTTGTTCTCCCACGAACATCAATTGTGAGTTCGGTTCCAAGAGCAATACCAGGTTGCAGTAGCGCCAAGCCGATTCCTGTTTTAAGCGTTGGAGAGAAAGTTCCACTCGTGAGCTCGCCCACGACTGCCCCAGTTCCATCCGTAACAGTCATCCCACCACGAGGAATTCCCCGATCGAGGGCTAAGAGGCCACGCATAACGCGCGGCACCCCATTCGCCTTCTCTGTGGCAATTGCATCGTGGCCATGAAATTCGCTCTTACCGAGCACAACAGCCCATCCTGCACCTGCTTGTAGCGGGGATATCTCGAGAGAGAGTTCGTGGCCATGCAGCGGATAGCCCATTTCGGTTCGCAGGGTGTCGCGCGCACCGAGGCCACAGACGCGGCCATCGAACTTTCCGACTGAACCTACGAGCAACTCCCACAACGGCAGCGTTGCCTTCCAGCTAGGAATCAGTTCATATCCAAATTCTCCGGTGTAGCCGGTACGACAGACGATCACACTTCCCAGATCTTCGTGGCCAGGAACAGTTACTTCAGTAAATGCCATGTAGTCGAGTTCAACTGCAATCCCCAGAGAGGCGAGCATCTCCTTGCTGCGTGGTCCCTGCACGGCGAGTACACCGTAGTAATGGTGGGCATTCTTGATTGTTAGCCCTAGATCATTGGCGGCTTCCAGAACTGCAAAGACGGCTGCACAGTTGGCGGCATTGGGAACTAAGAGAAATTTGCTCTCGTTATAGCGATAGATAATCAGATCATCGATCACCCCACCACTTTCATCGCACAGCAAGTTGTACTGCGCGCTGCCGTGCCCGATGCGATCAAGGTCGTTGGTGAAGATTCGATTGAGGAAGAGGAGAGCCCCTAAACCTGAGACTTCGATCTTTCCAAGGTGTGAGACGTCGAAAACTCCGACGCTTTCGCGGACCGCAGTGTGCTCAGCGATGACTCCGCCAGCGCTGAGATCTCCGATCGCTTTTGGATACTCAATCGGCATCTGCCAACCGCCGAAATCAGCGAGCTTTGCACCAACCTGAGAATGCCAATCAAAGAGCGGAGATTCCATTTCTGTAACTTATCTCAACTCGTGGCGACTTTCTTCAGTTCGAGTTCTCAACGAACCTGCGAAGTGAGAGGATTCGGAGATGGCCACTTTGAAATCTGCCCCTCGATCGTCCAGCGAAGTACTTGTACTCGGACTCTCTGCGAAAGCGGGAAAGCTAACGATCCACCCAAATATCGAAGGTATCCACTCAATCGCCAACGACAACAAGAGGTTGCTCGCGATTTTGGGCGATCTGGGCGCAACAGGTAAGGCAGATGAGGTAATCAAGGTTTCATATAGTGGGCCGCGCTTGATCCTCTTTACGGGGCTCGGGACAACTTCTGCGACGTACTCTCACGAGACGCTACGCCGCGCAGCTGGCGCTGCCACTCGTGCGCTCGCAGGACAAGCACAGGCGGACTTTGCGCTGCCGAACAACAATCTCGAGGAGTTCGCAGCGATCGCCGAAGGGATCGCTCTTGCCGCCTATGACTTCAACGAATTCCGCGGCTCATCCAAGGCTGCACAGAAGGCTCCTCTCAAGGCCGCGACCATCATTTCAACTCTTGGCGCAAGTGCCGCAGGTAAGGCGGCGATCAAGCGAGCCGACCTCCTAGGCCAATATGTCGCGATCACGCGCGATCTGGTCAACACTCCCCCATCGCATTTGACCCCCATCACCTTCACGGTGCAGATGAAGAAGATTGCACTCAGCCTCGGAATCAAAGTTGAGGTATTAAACGAGGTGCAGCTCAAGGCAAAGGGGTACGGCGGTATTTACTCCGTTGGTCAGGGATCAGCCAACCCTCCTCGACTTCTCCATCTGACCTACACCCCACCTGCTTCGATTAAGCCGAAGAAGCGCTTCGCATTTGTGGGTAAGGGCATCACATTCGACTCCGGCGGTTATGCCCTGAAGCCGGCGGTGGGTATGCAGGATATGAAGTCCGATATGAGCGGTGCTGCAGCCGTTGTGGCTGCCACGTTCGTAATCGCGGCACTCAAGCTTCCTGTTGCAATCGACACGTATGCCTGCCTGGCCGAGAACATGATTAGCGGAGAGGCAACTCGTCCGAGCGACATCATCACCATTCTGGGCGGCAAGACCGTCGAAGTCCTCAATCCCGATGCCGAAGGACGCCTCGTTCTGGCCGATGGTCTGGTGCGCGCTGCCCAAGATGGCGAGCGCAATGGCGGACTCGACGGCATAGTCGACGTCGCGACCCTGACTGGGGCTCAGGTAATTGCCCTGGGAACCCGTACATCAGCTGTAATGACCAACAATGAAGATTTCTGCGCCCTCTTCTTGGATGCCACTGGCAATTCTGGTGAGTCATTCTGGCCGATGCCGCTGCCGGAGGATCTCAAAGAGGCAATCGCCTCGCCTTCAGCTGACATGATTAACGCTAATCCTGCCAATCGCGCGGGCGGCATGTTGGTCGCAGGCATCTTCCTCAAGGAGTTCGTCCCAGAACACATTCCATGGATCCACCTGGATATCGCTGGAACTGCGCTTACTCACGAGGCGCATGGCTATACCCCTGTCGGCGGGACTGGAGTCTCGGTTCGCTCCCTTGTTGCCCTGACCGAATTGGCGGTTGGAAGCCGGAGGTAGGGGCAGAAGTCAATGAGAAGAGCAGGTTCAACTCATGGCAGGATTAGCCCTAAATGTGGCTTACGGAAAAAAGGTGAAGTGTGAACGAATTTGATCTCGTAATCCTCGGCGGCGGTAGCGGTGGTTATGCCTGCGCGCTGCGAGGAGCTCAACTCGGACTTTCAGTAGTGCTCATCGAGAAGGACAAGGTCGGAGGCACCTGCTTACACCGCGGCTGTATCCCAACAAAGGCGCTCCTGCACGCAGGTGAGGTTGCAGATAGCGCACGCCACGCATCAGATTTCGGAGTCAACGCACAATTCATCTCCATAGATATGTTGGCAGTTAACGCATACAAGGATGGTGTCATCTCTAAGTTGCACAAGGGTCTACAAGGTCTGGTGAAGTCACGCAACATCACCTACGTTGAAGGACACGGTCGCCTCGTCGCTAAGAACCAGGTTGAGGTCAACGGCACCGTTTACACAGGTAAGAACGTTGTACTTGCAACTGGCTCTTACGCCAAGACTCTCCCAGGACTTGAGATTGATGGAACCCAGATCATCACCAGTAATGAGGCGATGGCGCTCGACTACGTTCCAAAGACAGCGATTGTTCTCGGTGGCGGAGTTATCGGATGCGAGTTTGCCTCTGTCTGGAACTCCTTTGGATCTGACGTCACAATTATTGAAGGTCTGCCACGACTGGTTGCACTTGAAGATGAAACTTCTAGCAAGCAACTCGAGCGCGCCTATCGCAAGCGCGGTATTAAGTTTGAAGTAGGTGTGAAGTTCGCTTCCGCCACAAAGGGTCCTGAGGGAGTCACAGTTACTCTTGAAAATGGAGCGACTCATACCGCTGAAGTTCTGCTCGTCGCAGTCGGTCGCGGGCCAGTTTCAGCGAATCTTGGTTATGAAGAGGCCGGTCTCACGATGGATCGTGGCTACCTCATCGTTGATAACAAGTGCCGCACCAACGTTCCAGGAATCTGGGCGGTTGGCGATTTGATCCCAACACTGCAATTGGCACATGTTGGTTTTGCTGAAGGAATCTTGGTGGCCGAGGAGATCGCAGGACTCAATCCTCGCCCAATCAACTACGACGGCGTCCCTCGAGTTACATATTCCGAGCCTGAAGTTGCATCAGTCGGCTTGACGACGGCGCAAGCGAGAGAGCGCGGCTACGACGTTGTTGAGATCAGCTACGACCTCGCTGGAAACGGCAAGGCGAACATCTTGAAGACCGCTGGCTCTGTAAAGCTTGTTGCAGAGCGCAATGGCCCAGTCCTCGGTGTCCATATGGTCGGCTCGCGCGTTGGCGAATTGCTCGCCGAAGGACAACTCATTTACAACTGGGAGGCGACGGCAGCCGATGTCGCTCCTCTCATCCACGCTCACCCAACCCTCTCTGAGGCGTTAGGCGAGGCGCACTTAGCACTTGCTGGCAAACCACTGCACGCCCACGGGTAATAGGAGATAACGCGATGACCTTTTCAGTAACCATGCCTGCACTCGGTGAATCAGTTACCGAAGGCACAGTCACTCGTTGGCTGAAGAACGAGGGCGATCACGTCAACGTTGATGAGCCACTACTCGAGGTTTCGACTGACAAGGTTGATACCGAGATCCCCTCACCAGTCTCCGGCACTCTGACCCGCATCATCGTCGCTATCGACTCAACTGTTGCAGTCGGAGCTGAGTTGGCGGTCATTGAAGATGGTGCTGCCGCCACGCCTGCTGCTCCTGTTGCAGCTCCAGTTGTGGAGGCCCCTGCTCCTGTTGTCACAGAGTCAGTTGTTCCAACACCAGCAGTTGCCGCAGCAGAGAGTTTTGCTGAGACCCCTGTTGTTGAAGCTCCCGCACCGGTTGTTGCTGCCCCTGTCAGTGCAGCCGCTGGCGTAGTCGTCACAATGCCTGCTCTCGGTGAGTCAGTTACCGAAGGCACCGTTACACGCTGGCTGAAGAACGTTGGCGACACAATTAATGTGGACGAACCACTCCTTGAAGTTTCGACCGACAAAGTTGATACCGAGATTCCATCGCCTGCTACGGGAACGATCCTTGCTATTGATGTAGCGGTTGATTCAACCGTCGCCGTTGGAGCGCGTCTAGCTTTGATCGGTGCTGCAGGTGCAGCACCCGTCGCAGCGGCACCTGTCCAAGCCACCCCGGTAATTGCTGAGGCACTGGTTCCAGCTCCGGTGGCAGATTTAGTAGAAAACTTGCCTGCAACTCCATCAGCAGCGCCTGTTGCTCCGGCACCTGTTGTCGCAGCTCCCGCAACTCCGGTTCAACTCGATGACTCTTATGTAACACCGATCGTCCGTCAGTTTGCTAAGGAGCAAGGTGTAAACCTCGCCTCCGTAAAGGGCACAGGCGTAGGTGGACGTATTCGTAAGGAAGATATCTTGGCCGCAGCTAAGCCTGTTGCTGCCGCTACTGTTTCGACTCCTGCCGCGCCCGTTGCAGCACCAACTGCTCCAAAGGCAGCCGCACCGATTGCTGTATCACCACTTCGCGGTACGACCGTCACTATGTCGCGCTTGCGCAAGGTGATTGCTGCTCGCATGGTCGAGTCACTACAAGTGAGTGCACAACTGACCACAGTAGTTGAAGTAGATGTCACCAAGATCGCTCGTCTACGCGATAAGGCGAAGGCATCCTTCGCAGCTCGCGAAGGTGTCAACCTCACCTTCTTGCCATTCTTCGCTGTTGCTGTCTGCGAAGCACTAAAGCAACATCCAGTTCTCAACTCTTCTGTTGATGGCGATCAAGTCACTTATCACGGAGCAGAACACCTTGGTATTGCAGTCGACACCGAGCGTGGACTCTTGGTTCCAGTTGTTCGCGATGCTGGCGATCTCAATATCGGTGGACTTTCACGGAAGATCAGCGATGTCGCAGCGCGTACCCGCGATAACAAGATCTCGCCAGATGAACTTGGCGGCGGAACATTCACCATTACAAATACCGGAAGTCGCGGCGCACTCTTCGATACCCCGATCATCAACCAACCTCAGGTTGCAATCTTGGGTATTGGCTCAGTCGTGAAGCGTCCGATGGTCATGAAGGGAACTGATGGTGGAGAAACCATCGCAGTTCGCTCGATGGTTTACCTTGCACTCTCGTATGATCACCGTATCGTCGATGGCGCCGATGCAGCTCGCTTCTTAGTCACACTCAAGGAGCGACTCGAAGAGGGAAGCTTCGAATCCGATCTAGGTTTGTAAAGGCGGTCGCCCATGCGCGTAGCAGTAACTGGTTCCACAGGACTTATAGGAACGGCGCTCGTCGGGCACCTCAAATCTGAGGGTCATACTGTGCAACGCTTGGTGCGTCGCAAGCCCAACTCACCTGAAGAGGTGCAATGGGATCCTGCTGCCGGAACTATTGACTTGGCGGCTCTTGAAGGCGTTGATGCAATCATTCACCTTGCCGGAGCAGGCGTCGGCGATAAGCGCTGGACAACCAAGTACCGCGCGACGATTCTTAACTCTCGCCTACTCGGAACAACAACAATCGCTAACGCAGTTACCGCACTGAAGCCAAAGGTATTTATCTCGGCGAGTGCAATCGGTTTTTACGGCGAGACCGGCAACCGCGCGGTCGTTGAGACAGATCGTGGTGGCGAAGAGTTCTTATCTGCTGTGTGCCGCGAATGGGAAGGCGCAGCTGATCTGGCTCAAGGAGTACGCACCGTGAAGATTAGAACTGGCTTGGTTCTTGATCCAACTGGTGGAGCACTTGGTCGATTGTTGCCACTTTTTCGTTTAGGTCTTGGTGGAAAGTTAGGTTCTGGAAAGCAGTGGTGGTCGTGGATCACTCTGCACGATGAGATCAAAGCAATTTCATTCTGCTTGACTTCAGATATCTCGGGTCCTGTGAATCTGACCTCACCGAACCCTGTCACCAATCAAGATTTCACTGGAACGTTAGCGCGTGCACTGCACCGCCCGGCGCTCTTTCCAGTTCCTGGATTCGTTCTCAAGACAGTGATAGGTGGATTCTCGAGCGAAATTCTTGGATCTGCCAAGGTTCTTCCTAAGGCGCTGCAAGATGCAGGTTTCGTGTGGGATTACCCGCACCTCACCTCAGCGCTAGAGGCACTTACCGAATAGAGAGCGCTCTGGCGTCATCCAAGATTTTCGCCACTGCTAGCGCGTCATCTGGAGTTACAGGCCAGGTGCCAGTTCCAACGATTGCATCGCGCACTGCCGCATAGAACAAGGTGTAGTTGCCTGGTTCTGCAGGGTATTCGGTGATTTGATCTCCGCGATGAATAAATGCCGGAGTTACCGCAGGCGGGGTCCAGACTCCCCCGTTTGGCTTCTCGCCACTGCGTAGACGGCTCTCTTGTCCATCGAGATCTTGGATTACAAGCGAACCATTGCTACCCGAGAGGCGAATGCGAGGTCCATCCGAACCGATAATTGCACTTGCCGATAGATATGAGTCGACTCCACTCTCATGCTTCAGATTAATGACGATGTCATCGTCGGCGAGACCGCGAATGCTGCGCACGGACGCATATGTGACTTCTGCAGGTCCGAACCAATTCAGAGCAAGTGAAACTAAGTGCGGGCCAAGATCCAAAAGATTTCCGCCTCCGTCAGCTGCGCTACTTGCTTCGCGCCAACTCTGCGGATTTGAGTTAGGTCTAAATCTTTCGAAGCGCGAATCTAAGCGAAAGACATTTCCGATAGCGCCTTCGGCAATCGCCTTCTTAACGGTCAACGCATCGCTATCAAATAAGCGATTGAAGTAGGTGCTAACCATCACCCCTGTTTCCTTGGAAACCGCGATGATCTCTTCTGTTTCTGCAAGGCTGCGGCCCATGGGCTTGTCGACAACCACAGGCACCCCAGCGCGCAGACCCGCGATCGCCTCTTCGGCATGCACAACGTTGGCGCTCGCGACGACTAATAGGTCCAGCTCTAGAGCGAGTAAATCTGAAATCGTGCTCACCACCTCGGTGTCAGGGAAATCAGCCTTGGCGTGTGCGGTGCGCTCCGGGTTGCGAGTGAGCACCCCCGCGATCTCAAAGCCCGCCGCTTTAAGCAACGGAGCGTGAAAATAGCGTCCTGCCAGGCCGTAGCCTGAGATTCCTACCCGAAGTGTCATGGCGTTAAACCTACATTAGGCTAGGAGATGTGAGTGCCCTCGTTGAGCCATTAGTAGACCAGATCGCTCTGCTCCACCCCGGGATTCTCGACTACCAGACCGCTTGGCAGTTGCAGCGCGATACCCTCGAAGGGATCGTCGCCGGCACAACCCCCAATACTTTGATCCTGTTGCAACATCCATCTGTCTATACGGCGGGCCGGATGACCAAGCCTGATGAGCGTCCTTTAGATGGAACGCCCGTCATCGACGTCGATCGCGGCGGCAAGATCACCTGGCATGGCCTTGGACAATTGGTCGGATACCCCATCGTGAAGCTGCGCAACCGCAATGATGTCGTTGGCTTTGTCCGCGAGGTTGAGACTGCCCTGATCGATGTCTGCCTCGAACTTGGAATTCCCGCCGAACGCTACTGCGAACGATCTGGCGTCTGGATCCGCGATGCGAAAGGTGATCGCAAGATTGCCGCCATCGGAATGCGAGTCGCCAAGGGCGTCACCATGCATGGCTTCGCGCTCAATGTGAATCCAGATTTGTCCGCATATTCCAAGATCGTTCCCTGTGGGATCGCCGATGCCGATGTCACATCCATGACCCAAGAGTTGGGCCGCGAAGTCACCGTTGAAGAAGTCCTCCACCTTGTTGAATCCAGAATTCTGACCGCACTCACGAAGGTGATCTAATGACACTCGCCCCCGAAGGCCGAAAGCTTCTCCGTATCGAGGCACGCAACGCCGCTGTACCTATCGAGCGTAAGCCCGAGTGGATTAAGACGCGTGCGAAGATGGGACCCGAGTACACCCAACTCCGTTCACTAGTTGTTCGTGAAGGCCTGCACACCGTATGCCAAGAGGCTGCCTGCCCCAATATCTTTGAATGTTGGGAAGATCGCGAAGCTACATTTTTAATTGGTGGCGAGCGTTGCACCCGTCGCTGCGATTTCTGCAATATCGATACCGGAAAGCCAGAGCCACTTGATCGTGATGAACCGCGTCGCGTCGCAGAATCTGTGCAATCCATGGAACTTCGTTACGCCACTATCACTGGTGTAACTCGCGATGATCTTCCTGACGAAGGAGCTTGGTTATACGCAGAGACGATCCGCGCTGTGCACGAACTCAACCCAGGTACTGGTGTTGAGATCCTGACACCAGACTTCAGTGGAAAGCCTCACCTACTTAACGAAGTATTCGAGACCCGCCCCGAGGTATTCGCGCACAACCTTGAGACAGTTCCTCGCATCTTCAAAGAGATTCGCCCTGCATTTAGATATGACCGCTCTCTGGACGTTATTTCCCAGGCACAGGCCTACGGTTTAGTGACCAAATCAAACTTGATCTTGGGTATGGGCGAGACTCGCGAAGAAGTCACACAGGCACTCGTCGATCTACGCGCCGCAGGCTGCGACTTGATCACGATTACCCAATACCTTCGTCCAACACCCAAGCACCACCCAGTTGTTCGTTGGGTCAAGCCTCACGAGTTCGTTGAGCTCGCTGCAGAGGCAGAGGAGATCGGTTTCCTCGGTGTCATGAGTGGCCCACTTGTGCGCTCCAGCTACCGTGCCGGTCGCCTCTACAAGCAAGCCCAAGAGAAGAAGGCATTACTCCGTGGCTGATTTTGTTTACCCTCCAGTCGTCGTCGCAATCAAGACGTTCTGGAAGTACTTGGGTGTGCAATTGGATTTTCAGGGCATCGAAAACCTTCCGAAGGAAGGTGGCGCAGTTCTCTGCATGAACCACATCGGCTACCTCGACTTCGCACTCGTGGGCACCGGTGCACTCCCCGCCAAGCGTTACATCCGCTTCATGGCGAAGAAGGAGATCTTCGATCACAAACTGGCTGGCCCATTGATGCGCGGCATGCACCACATCAGCGTTGATCGTTCCAGTGGCTCCGCTTCTTTTGTCGCCGCACTTCGCGCGCTACGCGCCGGCGAGATCGTTGGAATCTTCCCGGAGGGCACCATTTCTCGTAGCTTCGAAATTGAAGACCTCAAGTCCGGTGCAGTTCGCTTATCAATGGGTGCAGGAGTACCGATCATCCCCGTGGCTGTTTGGGGTAGCCAGCGCATCATCACCAAGAAGCGCAAGCCTGACCTCAAGCGTCGCAAGCATCCCGTGCATGTAGCTTTCGGTGAGCCTTACACGGTTCCGAAGGGCACCGATGTCGAACAAGCAGAGGCAGAACTCAAAGAGAAGATGCTCAAACTTTTACATTCGGTGCAGGGCAATTATCCTCACCCTCATGAAGGCCAATGGTGGGCACCTGCCCGCTTAGGTGGTACCGCAATCACATCTGAAGAACTTCAAGCAGAGCGTCAGAAAATGAAGGAGCAAGAAAATGGCTGAACAAGAGAAGCAAGGTCAATTGGCAGTCCTGAAGGATGCCTTTGGACTCGTTCGCCGTGAGAAGCCCCTTGCTTACGCTTGGTGCGCCTTGGTCTTTGTGGTTGTACTTGTTGGCGGCTACTTCGGCGGCAAGGGCCTGGGTCATCCCCTCTACTTCGGGATCCTCTCTATCCCCCTCGCACTCCTGGCAGCTTTCTTCACCTTCACACGTTTCGCTAACACCGCTGCCTTCTCCTCGATCGAGGGACAAGTTGGTGCCGGTGCGAGCGTCTTGATGTCGATCCGTAAAGGTTTCACAACTACACCTGCCGTAAATGCTGATCGCAATCAGAACATGGTGCACCGCACCGTGGGTCGCCCTGGCATCATCATCGTCGGCGAGGGAACACCAGCAGTTCGCTCCCTAGTACAAGATGAAAAGAAGAAGGTGGAACGTTTCGTACCAGGCGTTCCTGTCCACGAGATCTACGTCGGCGACTACGAAGGCGCAGTCCCTCTTCGCAAGTTACAGAAGAAGATCAAGAAGCTCCCTAAGAAGCTAAATAAGAATCAACTCCGCGAGGTCCGCAATCGCGTCAAAGGTATCGGTGGCATGAACATGCCAATTCCAAAGGGACCAATGCCTAAGGGTGTAAAACTCCCTAAGCGATAATTTGTATTCCAATCTAAGGTCTGGTTTTGTCGGTCATAATGAGGAAATCAACTTATCGGAATCACACCGGCTACTAGCTTGTAGTGGAGTAAGGAGTCAGACCCAGGCCGCGCATAAGGTTCTCCAACGCTTAGACATATAAAAGCATGTGGGATTTCAACGGTCTCCTGAGGGAAGTAATCATCGGTCATAGGTAATTCCCAAGAAATGGAATTGAAAACAAAACTTATCCTACGACTTCCCCAATCAGTTTCATGAATCACAAGGTCGGTCAATTCTAAAAGGGCTAGGGATTCCCTATTTGCGTCACCCTTTTCATAATACGCGGGTTCTACCGTCTTCTCGGGCGCTTCAAGAAACCATGGGATCGCTTGGCACTTACTTCTCAGAATCGGAATATGGTCTTGGAGATCGGAAGCGTGCGAGAAACCCAAGCTAGTCTCGACAAAGCGGAAGTTTTCGTCTTGATGAGGCATTTGCTGTTTCTCAAGAAGTTCCAATGAGATTACATCAAGCGGACGCAGCTGGCTTTGCGCGTCATCTCTCACGGTCAGTTGCGTGGGTATTTCTCCAATTCGTTGAGCCGTCACTGGACGAATCCACTCCCCAGTAGCGAGATTTAAACCTGCTAAACACCTCCCACCAGACTTTTTTGAATTCGCTAAAACTAATAGTGAAATTGTCATGCGCGCCTACAAGTGCCTAACAGTTGTTACATCTGACCACATCGAGGATAAGAAATCCGCTGCCAACCGTCTGTGACAAAATCTCTCAGTTTTTTCACTGCAAAGGAGAACAGGTTTTACTCCCCAATTCGACCGATTCAATGAAGATTCCAGATTTCGGCTACCCAACAACTTCAGATAGGAAATTTCGTAATCTGACCACTCAATCTCATGACTTCTGTAGAGCTTCAAATCTTCAGACTCTGGACATAGAAAGGGTTCGTGTATGTATGGAATCTCCAATATCTGTTGAGCAAAATATCTGAGCGAATCACCCTTGGTGAATCCAGCCAGCTGAGAACTTGGATGCACCCTTGTATCCACGATCGCGGTGATTTCCCTGTCCTTTAAAATCGTAAAGAATTTTTCTGCTGAAATCCCTGACGAACCGATAGTAAAGATTTCCATGGCTTAACCTCCTCACCAAGGAGTGTAAATTGTGATTCCTCGGGCTGTAATTCGAGATATTCGATGATTCCCCCATCGGGCAAGATATTTAAGACATCACAATTCTTCTCTGCTAGGACGCGACCGATAAGAAGGTGTCGATGACATCCGTCGGGCTTCCCTTCGCTGCACATAACCGCGACCCTAAATTTTTGTGCTCCTTCTAAAATTCGTTCTATCCCGCTCTGAAAGTGGGAGGTCTTGGCTAATTCGCCGTAGAGCACGTGACCATTTGAGTCGTAAAGGGAGTCATCGTCTGGGCGACCCCCCAATTCCTTACCCATGTACAAATACTTAATGCTGTTCAGCGCAAGTTCATTTTTGATAAAGTCAGAATTAAATTGTGGATTTAAGCGAGAATGGGGAGTTGTTCGAACGTCGACGACAACCTCAATTTGATATTGTCTCAACAAATTTTGAAATTCGATGATGGAATGTCGGGAATGTCCTATTGTCCACACACAAGCGGACTCCTTCGGAAGTATCGGCATCTCCTCAAGCATGATTGAACTCTAACGGCGAAGGGTGACATCCGTCGCGAAATCTCCACACCGAATCGCCAACTAGACCCTAACCACCACACAATTCGTAAACCAGTCGTGATACCCACGACCCTCTTTCGTGAACACTGCCGGAAATACCAAGCAGATCAAAAGGGTCCTAAATATGGCTCGACCAGCTGTAACTCGTCCCCCAGTGTTGGCATCGACGACCTTAATTCGGACAATTCGCTGCCCGGCCGAGGCTCCCCCAAGTGCTGTCAGGAGGCCGACCTCTACGAAGAAGATCCCCAAAGGTAGGAATTGGGCTCCTACGGAGGCGTTCTTATGGATTAGCCCGGCGATACCCAGGCACATAAACCAGTCCAGAAGAACCGCCACGAGGCGGCGTCCTATAGGAACTTGATCTGGCACGGTTCAAGGGTAACATTGCGCCCATAACGTGGCCCGTCGATGTGCCTCGCCCCCCTTTAACTATCTGGCCGGTTCTGGCCAATTGGGAGACCTATGTTTAAAGATTCTGCTGAGATTTTTGCATACATAAAGAAGGAAGATGTAAAGCTCATCGACATCCGCTTTACCGATCTACCAGGCATCCAACAGCACTTCAACGTTCCAGTTGAGTCCTTCGACGAGGCAGTCTTCACCGATGGTCTTATGTTCGACGGTTCTTCGGTTCGCGGATTCCAGGCCATCCACGAGTCAGATATGAAGTTGCTTCCTATCCCGAGCAGCGCATTTATCGATCCTTTCCGCAAGGAGAAGACACTCGTCATCTTGTTCTCAGTGCACAACCCAATCGATGACACTCCTTACAGCCGCGACCCACGTGGAGTCGTTGCTAAGGCTGTTGCTTACCTCCAATCAACAGGTATCGCAGATACCGCCTTCTTTGCACCAGAAGCAGAGTTCTACGTATTCGACGAGGTCAACTTCTCGACCTCCCAGAACCAGTCACACCACTTCATCGATTCGATCGAAGGCGCCTGGAACACCGGCAACGACATCGAGTCCGATGGCTCAGCAAACCGTGGTTACAAGACCCGTTACAAGGGTGGATATTTCCCAGTATCACCAACCGATCAGCTCGCGGATATCCGCGATGAGATGGTTATGGAACTCGGTCGCGCAGGTCTCTTGGTCGAGCGTTCACACCACGAGGTGGGAACCGCTGGTCAGATGGAGATCAACTACCGCTTCTCTGACATCCTGCAGGCTGGCGATGACGTCTTGAAGTTCAAGTACATCATCAAGAACGTTGCCTGGAAGAATGGCAAGACCGCAACATTCATGCCAAAGCCACTCTTCGGAGATAACGGCTCTGGAATGCACGTTCACCAATCACTTTGGAAAGATGGCAAGCCACTCTTCTTCGGCGATGGTTATGGCGATCTTTCAGACACAGCCCGTTGGTATATCGGTGGCCTCTTGAAGCATGCACCTGCACTGCTTGCATTCACCAATCCAACTGTTAACTCATACCACCGCTTGGTCCCAGGCTACGAAGCTCCGGTAAACCTCGTTTACTCAGCTCGTAACCGTTCTGCCTGTATCCGTATCCCAATCACAGGTAAGAATCCAAAGGCAAAGCGCATTGAGTTCCGTTGCCCGGATCCATCATCAAACCCATACCTAGCCTTCGCAGCAATGTTGATGGCTGGTATCGATGGAATCCAGAACAAGATTGAGCCACTAGCTCCAGTCGATAAGGATCTCTACGAGTTGGAAGGCGAGGATCTTGCCGCAATTCCACAAGTTCCTGGTTCACTTCCAGAGGTACTCGATGCTCTCGAAAAGGGCAGCGACTTCCTCACAAAGGGTGGCGTATTCACACCAGACCTAATCGAAACATGGATTAACTACAAGCGCACCGCTGAAGTTGATTATGTTCGCTTGCGTCCACACCCAGCAGAGTTTGAGCTGTACTACGACATCTAAGTCGTAACCCAAAAAATCCGTCTAGAAAGTCCCCCGTAACAGAATTTGTTGCGGGGGACTTTCTATTTAATTCTTTTTGAAAAAGCGCCAGTAAAACGCCAGGTAGACAAGAACAATTCCAATATTCACGAGCAACCGTGGAACCGTATGGTGTCGAAAGAAGAGGACATCTACTAGAACGATCGTGATGATCATTACCGCTGCAAAGATCACCCCATGCGAAACTTTATTCATAAGTAAGGTTTAGCAGGTTAGTGAGTGTTGGGCAATGACTCATTCCACCATTTCAAGACTCTGGTGGCGTAAAAGGTCAGCCACGGGGAAGGCTCCCCTGCTGGTACATCGACATCGAACCACGTCTCACCGGGGTAGCGCTGGCTTTGAACCCAACGGCCCTCATCATCACGCGCAAGTTTTAGGCGCGTCACCGCTTCGGTCATGCGTGGATCGGGAGCAACTCCGTCAAAGAGTGATGCTTCGCGGAAATAATCAAGTGCGCGAAGTGCGGTGTAACGCCAACGAAATGGGTAGGCAAGGTCAGACACCCACGGCCCCACATGCTCGCCTGTGCTCGCTGTGTAGAGCAGTTGCCGCTTGAGTAAATACTCTTGAGCCCGGTGGCGGGCGGCTTTAAGCTCTGCATTTCCACCAGTCGCGCGCTCGTACCAGAGAATCCCTCGCAAAGAATTAAGAGTGGAATGGAACGAGGAGCGTGTGGATCCCTCAACCCAATCGCAGTTCCATCCCCCATCTTCAAGTTGGTGTTCCAAGAACCAACCTTCCAATGCCTTTACGTCGGCATCCAACCAGACACCGTTTGCCAGGGTGTAGGCGTTGATGCAGCAATCAACTTCACCGCCCCAGTACGCAGAACCGTCGTACTCCCACGTGCTGTTAGCGCTGAGTTTCTCTGCGGTGCCGCTTAGGCGCGCGGCGTCCAGACTCCATTCGCGCAAAGTATTAAGTACCCACGTGGTGGCTGTGTAAGGCTGACCTTCTTCATCATCCCTACGGCCGGCTACCCGTGGATCTTGTCGACTAGGAAAGTAGGCGCCACCAGCCCATTGCCCATCTTCATCCTGCAACGAAAGGAGTTTCGCTCCGAAGCCTTCGAGAGCGACGCTAGCTCTGGTCTGCGCCCAGATCTCTTCGTCTGCCCCCACCAGATCTCGCTGCACCTGCCAGCGCAATGCGGGATCGGTGCTCAACAACCAATCAAGGTTCTGGGTAGAGATTTCCAAGTGGCTTCGCTAAGGAGCTGTGTTTTGTACTAACCGAGCAAGTTCTGCAACTGCTCGATGTGCCCTGTGCGGTGATTGGTGGTCAGTTGCAAGATTGCGGAAAGTGTCATCTCTCCACGTTCGGCATGGATTCCTACGCGCCCCCACGCAGACTCATCCACGTTGTTCAAGATATCCACCAGGTGGGCGCGCGATGCATCAATCGACTCAAGGGAAATTGCAACACTGCGATTTTCATAGGCAAGAGCTACCGGGAAACTCTCTTCATCAAAGGGAACGATTGCGGGGCGATCGACCGCCAAAACATTGAGGAAGCGAACCAAGAAGTGCGCATCTGAATCGGCGAGGTGGTGGATCACGTATGCCGCTGACCACTCCCCCTTACCGGGTGACTGGTGCAACTTGGTGATGCTTACGCTCTTTGCGACGGCGCAGAACTCTTTTGTGGCCGCGTCGAACTTTTCAAGGATCTCTTTGCTCATGGCTTATTTAAGCAGATTTGAGCCACGCGAAGGAGGCGTCTGCGACCTCTTCCCAACCACTCTGATTGCAGATGAAGTGCGAGCGGTTTGTGAACTCTTGAAGCTCCGTTCTGCCCGTTGACTTCTTGTAAGCGCGGAAGTTCTTCCGAACTAGAGTCGGCGGAATCAGATGGTCACTGTCGGCAGCGATCAAAAGGAGCGGCACATGAGCTCTCTTAAAGTTAATTCTTCCCTGTGTGGTCAGTGTCGTGCGGGGGATGTTACGACTTTCGGGGACCACGTAGCGTTCAAAATCTGCATCCGATGAGGTGCGAGATTGCACATTGCAGAAGGTGTAATGAAAGCGCGGTTTGGTCATAACCACGGGCTTATTGCCGGCAAAGGGATTGATGTGCGGAAAGTTAGCCTTGAAGAAGGTCGGATTCAAGGTGATGATGCCCAGTGGTGGCGCCGGAGTGATCGACACCGCCGCAGCTGCGTAACCATCGTTGACCAACTTCTGCACTACCAGTCCCCCTATTGAGTGCCCAACGAGCAAAGGTCGCTCGGGTAGCGAATCAATATGGCGCTTGTAGTGGTCGACCACTTGCCTAAACTGTAATCGACCTAATGCAGGATCTATTTGTGCGCGCAGTTGCGCTGGCTCCCCTGCGTGAAAAGGCCAAGAGAGCGCCTCCGCGGAAAACCCCTGCTCTTTGGCGCGATCGATCCAAGGCTGCCAACTCGTGGCGTTCATATACATCCCGTGGACGAAGAGGATGTGATTAGCGGCCATGGGGCTAGTGCAACAGTCCGACTGGTTTAAAAGAGATCATCTTCTTGGGATCGCCGACCAGCTGCCCATTGATGTTGGCAGAGCGAATGTTGGTGATCTGCGTCAGATTGCTCTTCACATTGGCGATATATCCAGTGATGTTCTTGGCTGGGTAGCACTGCGGATTGCTAATAGCGAAATTGAGTTCTCGGTTAGCGGCCTGGATCGCCGTGATGTAACTGTCGTTATAGATCAACTTATTCGAGAAAGATTGATTGGCCTCGTAATCCGTGGCCGCTTTTACAACCCCGTACTGAAGTGCGATGTAGACCTTGTCGGCATTAACCACTTCAACATAAACCTTCTTGCAGGATGCTGGAATCGCCGACGTAACAGGTGTCGGCGTCGCGGAGGCGGCCAAAGCGCTACCCGCAGAGATCTGGAGTAAGGACGCCCCCAGCAGCGCAGCTGCTCCAATCTTGCCCACAGCTTTGCGCATTCCATTAAATTTCATAGGAGGAATTTACCCGATCCACTCAGACCCGGTGCAGAAACTCCTTAATGAAGGCTGTGACTTCCTCGCTCTTCTCCTCGTGCGGGTAGTGTCCGGCATCGGCAAAGGTATGAACCTCTGCAGTCTTAAGGGTCTTCTTCCACAACTCGAGCTGTGGTTTCCTAAACGCAATGTCCTTTTCGCCCCAGAGGATCAGGGTTGGTTTGTTCGAGATAGCAGATACCTTTGACCACAACTCTGCTAGCCAATCGCTGGAACCAATGATCTGTCTCGGAAAGACCCAGTTACCTTTGCGAGAACTTCGCAGCGCTAGCGGCGCTAGATACTGCTGATGAATTGCGGGGGTGAGTCGGGGTTTTACAGCATAGGCAGCCTTCAAAATAACCTTTGCAAAGAAGTTGAAGTTAGTTGTCAAGAATTTGCCGATTGGTCCTCCGGCAAAACCGCTAAAGCCTCGGTAGTACCAATCGCTTTTAACGCTCCATAGCCAAGTGTTGTGCAGGACGATTCTCTTGATCCGATCGGGGTGGGCAATGGCGTAAGACAGACCAATCGGGCCACCCCAATCGTTGACCACAATCGAGGCGTCTTGCAGATCCAGACTCTCCATAAGCGCCTCGAAGTTCGCTGCGTGCTCCTTAGGGAGGTAACTCCAATCCGCGGGTTTATCAGATAACCCAAAGCCAATGTGATCGACTGCAATACAACGATGGGCTCCGACCAGTCCCTTGATCTGCTTACGGTAAGAGAATGACCAGTCGGGATTGCCATGCACGAAGATGATTGGCTCGCCTTCGCCCTCGTCGATGTAATGCATCTTCCCGGCAGGAACGGAGAAGTACTTTGCCTCAAAAGGGTATTCGGCCGTATCGAGCCAATCGGGTACAGGATTAGGTAGACCCATGTGAAAACTGTATTCCTCTGATGTCTGACGATCAACGGGTCTCCACCCAATTACCGCGGATCAAACTCCGTGTGAATGAATTGGACAGCAAATCTCTTGAACCGAATCAATCTCAACTCTAGGATCGATTTCCAGATTTCTTTACCTTATGAGACCAGGGAGTGTTCTTTGATTTTTCGCGGATGGAGAACCAAACGCCAATTGAGGAACTTTGTTCAATCGGCAGATCCACAGTTGCTTGCCGAAGAGCGCGCGGCGCTCGCTCGAGAAAATGCCGAGGCTCCAGACCTGCGCCACAGTCCTTTAACTCCGACAGAAATAGGAACAGAGATCTTCCCGACGTCCCGCCGCTTCTTGGTTGGACTATTCCAGACGGGCATCCCTGCCCTTAAACCCACAGACAGCAGTTTCAAAGTTCGCGGATTGATAGAGCCAGAAGGTATCGACCAGCCTAAGGACTGAACCCGTTGCAGAAGGCTCATGAGCAAGCTCGCTCGTGAGAAGATTCGAGCATGAATAGCCTTGAATCCGTATCAGCGCTGACCTTCGGAATCCAAGCCTTTGTGACGCTCTTCGTAATCCTCGATCCTCTTGCGGCACTTCCCATCTTTTTATCGCTTGTCGCCGGGCGCAAGAAGAAAGAGCAAGTCAGTCTGGCATGGCAAGGCGCCGCCTCTTCTCTCATCATCATCGTTGTCTTCGCCCTCTTTGGCCAGGTAATCCTCAACTACCTACACATCTCTCTGAACGCACTACAGGGCGCTGGTGGATTCTTGCTCTTTCTGATTTCCATGGAGCTGCTCACCGGCAAAGTCGGTGGGGAATCTGCTCAGAACGAGAAGGTTAATATCGCGATGGTTCCAATTGGGACCCCAGTGCTTGCTGGCCCTGGTGGAATCGTGACCACCATGCTCTACGTGCGCTACGCGCATTCCACTGGCGACAAGTTCAGCCTTGCAGCGGCAATCATCATGGTCCACGTTGTAATCGGTTTAATCTTGATGTTCTCCACCGGCATTCTGAGTTTGATCAAGGAATCAGGAGTCACCTTGATCACTCGCGTCGCAGGTCTCTTAGTTGCAGCAATTGCTGTCGACATGATCGTTCAATCGATCAAGGGCTTCTTCAACCTCGCGTAGGCAATAAATCATGGGTTTTCAAATTTCTATGATCGAAGAGATCACACGCGAACTACCAAAATTGCGAAACCGAACTAATGCTGTCGAAATGCAGAGCTACATGAAAGATATCGCTCCCTTCCTGGGTATTAAAACACCCATACGGAGAGCAACGCTCAAAGTGATATTTAAGACTGTGGCAGCACCCACAAGTGATCAACTGGGTAAAACCGCACGAGCGCTATGGAAGCTGCCTGAAAGGGAGTATCAATACGCTGCCTGCGACATGTTGGCGCACTTCAATAAGTCACTCGACGAAGATTTCTTGAGCGCACATTGTGAGTACTTGCTGACTCATAAGTCGTGGTGGGATACGGTCGATTCACTCGGAACAGCGATCATCTCGCCACTCACAGTGCGCTACAACCTTCTCTCCCTTATGGACTCTTGGAACCAGAGTGAGAACATTTGGTTGGTACGAGCAGCTATTCAACATCAACGCGGTCGAAGAACTGCAACGGATATCCCTCTCTTGGTGCAGTACTGCGCTGATCATGCCGCTGATCAGACTTTCTGGATCGCCAAGGCAATTGGCTGGGCCCTACGGGATTTAGCGCACTTTGATCGTCCATCCGTTACGAAATTCCTCTCCGAACATCCCGAACTCGATCGCGTTGCCGTGCGTGAGGCTTTGAAGCACGCTTAACTGGCATAATCGCCGCATGCATGAGTTCAACAAAGAGGTCGAAGCTCTGGCGCAAGAGATCTTGACTTATAGCCTCGAGCGACTCCGAGATAACCCGCCGCTTGATGGTCCACAGACACCTGAAGAGCTTTATGCGAAGGTGGGAAATACGATCACTGAAGAGGGCTTAGGTGGCCACCAAGCCCTCAAGGTCTTCACCGATACCTTGGCTCTTGCCTGTATTTCCACCGATCACCCCCGCTACTTGTCCTTCATCCCCTCCGCTCCTTCAGAGCACTCCAACCTCTTTGATCTCGTCGTTGGTTCGAGCGCCGTCTATGGCGGCTCGTGGCTTGAAGGTGCTGGTGCGGTCTTTGCTGAGAATCAAGCGCTGCGCTGGATTAGCGATCTTGCCGGACTCCCCCAAAGTTCAGGCGGCGTATTTGTGCAAGGCGGAACGATTGGAAATCTCTCTGCACTAGTAGCTGCGCGCATGCACGCTCGTGAAAAGTATCCCGATGTGACCAGATGGGTAGTCGCCTGCTCCTCAGAAGCCCACTCATCAATTAAATCGGCTGCGGAGATCATGGATGTGTTGGTCTTGAACGTTCCCGCCACTGAGGATGGTGTAATGACCGGCGCCAGCTTTGCTCAGTGCGTCGATGTCTACCTTGCCGCAAATCCAACACATCGAATCTTTGCCGTTGTGGCAACGGCGGGCACAACCAACCTTGGGATCATTGATGACATCGACGGCGTTGGGTTGGCAGCAATCGAGCGCGATATTTGGTTCCATGTTGATGGTGCTTACGGATTGGCAGCGCTCTGCGCACCTTCAGTGCGCCACCTATTTAATGGAGTCGAACGAGCTGACTCATTCATCGTCGATCCCCATAAGTGGCTCTTCGCGCCATTCGATGCTTGTGCTTTGATCTACCGCGACCCAACTATCGCCAAGCGCGCGCATACTCAACACGCTTCCTACCTTGATACCCTCGAAGACCCCAACGAGTGGAACCCATCGGATTACGCGATCCACCTAACGCGTCGCGCACGCGGCTTGCCCTTCTGGTTTTCGCTGGCCGCCAACGGCACTCGCGAATACGCCAACGCGATGCAACAGACTCTCGACATCGCGCAGCATGCCGCGAAGTTGGTACGCGCTCATCCAAACCTTGAACTCGTCTGCGATCCCAAATTATCGATCGTCGCCTTCAAACGGATCGGGTGGAGTGCCGAAGAGTACGAGGCGTGGAGCGATAAGTTGTTAGCCGATCAGATCGGCTTCGTCGTGCCATCAGCGCACAAGGGTGAACCGATCCTGCGCTTTGCCATCGTCAATCCATGGACAACCGAGAGCGATATCTCAGACATTCTTGCAACTCTTTAAAAGTTAGCGATCAAGGACGTTCTTTGTGCGATCGTAAGTTTGTCCCGTCTTCTTGAAAGCGATAGCGCTCAGCGCTTCTAGGACCACACGATTTGCGAGGATTGCGGTGATATCCGCGGTATCAAATGGCGGAGCAACTTCAACCACGTCCATGCCCACAACCGGTAACTCAAGACATATGCGTCGAACCGTCTCCAGAAGTTCGCGACTAGTCATTCCCCCCGGTTCTGGCGTGCCTGTGCCAGGAGCCATGCCCGGATCCACCACATCGATATCAACTGATAAGAAGACGCCATCGCACTCATCGGTCAGCGTCTTGAACGATTCATCGAGGACTGCATCAAGTCCACGATTGTGTATCTCGGTCATTTCATACGAGCGCATCCCCTGATCGCGCATCCACTTGAACGTAATGTCATCGGGCCAATACCCTCGCAAACCTAGTTGCAAGAAGCGATCGCCGCGTACAGCTCCACTGTTTATGAGTTGGCGCATCGGAGTTCCATGACCAACCAGCGCGCCGTACTGTGATTCCGCAGTATCGGCATGGGCATCGAAGTGCACCATCGAGATCTTCCCCTTACCGCGGTGGTTAGCAATACCTGCTACATCGGCTGAGGCGATCGAATGATCCCCACCTAGTACAACGACGAAAGCACCCGTTCGAGATACTTTCTCGGTCGCCTCTTCCAACACTTTTAGCGAGGCGACCAGATCATGACCCGGCATCAAGAGATCCCCCGCATCAACAACTCTTAAATCCTTCAAAGCATCTACCCGCAGCGCCAGGTGCGGGCGCTCGGCATCGTGAGGGAGATAATCGCCACCTCGAATGGCTTGCGGCCCAAACTTTGCGCCAGAACGGTGAGACGTACCCGAATCAATAGGTGCCCCGATAATCACGACATCGGCATCGGCATAACTGTCAGGGACATCTAGATCACATTGCGGAACACCGAGAAAGGTAAAGGATGGACCGTACATGTTTCCAAGGTTCGCCATGCGCTAAATCTTATCGCACCCCTGCCCGCTTGCGGCCGGCGAACTGGCCGAGTAAGACGATAATCAACGCAATCAAGAACATCGAAGAACCAATCACATTCGCTTGTGGAGGCAGTCCACGTTGCGCAGAAATATAAACAAACTTTGGGAATGTATTTACATCGCCCGAGTTGAAGTTGGTGATGATGAAATCATCAAAGGACAAACTAAATGCTAGAAGGGCAGCTGCCGCTATGCCTGGTGCAACTAATGGCAAGGTGACCCGTCTAAATGTTTCACGTTCATCAGCATAAAGATCCATAGCAGCCTGTTCCAGGCGGGGATCCAAACTGGCAATACGGGCCTTGACCGTAACGACGACGAAAGAAATACAGAACATAACGTGTGCGATAACAATGGTCCAAAATCCTGGATTGAATCCGAAGGAGATGAACATAGTTAGCAGCGAAGCACCCATCACGATTTCGGGGGTTGCCATAGGAAGGAAAATGAGAATATTAACGATGGAGCGCCCTTTGAAGGCGTAACGACCCATTGCAAAGGCCATCAATGTCCCAAGCAGGGTGGCTAGAAAGGTAGCAAGCACTCCAATTTTTAGAGAATTTCCTAGCGCATTACAGACATCCGGTGCGCCACACGGATTGAGCCAGTTGTTCCATGTAAATCCGACCCAGACAAGATTGCTCTTAGTTGAGTTGTTGAAGGAGAAAACAAAGGTGTAAACGATAGGCAAGAAGAGATAAGCAAAGCCCAAACAGGCATAGATGCGAATCAAATTTCGAGAGAACCAGCGAGAGATCTGCCTCATACTAATTCCTCAGTGCCAGCGCGCTTGACATAAGCCATCACCAAGATCAAAATCGTAACCATTAAAACCAAAGAGAGTGCTGCTGCACCTGGATAATCAACGATCTCCAGGTAACGCGCTTCGATTACATTTCCAATCATCTTGGTTTGTGGATTGCCAAGTAGTTCGGCATTGATGTAATCACCTGCAGCGGGAATAAAGGTGAGCAGCGTGCCAGCAACAACTCCAGGAAGCGAAAGGGGGAATGTCACCCGCCTAAAAGTGGTCAAAGCATTGGCGTAGAGGTCTCCAGAGGCCTCCATCATACGAATATCTATCCGCTCCAAACTGGCATAGAGCGGCAACGTCATAAACGGGAGAAAGTTATAGGTCAACCCGGCTACCACCGCGAAGGGAGTTGCCGTCAGATGTCCCTGCGCACCCAGAACATGAAGGAAGCGCAGAACTTTGATGACCAGACCTTGTTCGCCGAGTATCTGTTCCCAGGCAACGGTCCGCAAAAGGAACGAACAGAAAAATGGAGCGACGATCAAGACGAGCAAGGTGTTCTTCCAGCGCCCAGATTTAAAGGCCACAGCGTAAGCAAGCGGGTAGGAGATAACTAATGCAAATGCGGTCGCCAGAAAGGCATACTCGAAGGAGCGAAAAAGTTGTGCACGCGAAGATGTGATGGCGTCAATAAAATTTGCAAAGCGATAGGTTTGAACATACGTCCCGATACCAAAACCCTGAGTTTGAGTCGAAGTACTTATTAATTGATAAATGGGCACCAGGAAGAAGATGAGAAGCCAGATAATTCCTGGAGCCAGCAACCAATATGGGAGCAACTTCTTCTTAGAGAGCGTAGCTTTCTTGCTTTTACCCCCGGTGTGCAAAAGGGCGGTGCTCATTCGCTGTCTGGATTCGCTTCTGAGCCTGCATTGGCATCCTGATCGCCCGCCAAACCAAAGGTAAATACTGGCTCCCACGAGATGACCACTGAGTCGCCCTTTAATAGTGGGGGTGTCCCATCATCGTTCTGTTCAAAGACCATAAGTTCTTGGCCCCAAGGCATCTCAACCTGATACTGGGTACTCACACCAATGTAGGAGGCATCCGAAATCGTTCCTCCTTGGAGTACGTTGCCGTTCATCGCCGTGCCCGCAGGGGCGATTCGGATCTTCTCCGGGCGAATTCCCAAGAGTACGGAGGAATCGTGGGCGTGATTCCTGGAAGCGGATAAACCAATCTTGCTACCAAAAATATCTACTATCTTCCCATCGGAGGTGGAGTCAACAATAGAACCCTTGATCAGATTTGATTGCCCTAGGAAGTTTGCGACAAAGGCTGTTCGCGGGTTGTCATACAGGTCAGCGGGGCTTCCCATCTGCTCAATCTTGCCCTCATTCATCACGGCGATCGTGTCTGCCATCGTCATGGCTTCTTCCTGGTCATGCGTGACATGAACGAAGGTGATGCCTACTTCCGTCTGAATCCATTTCAGTTCAATCTGCATCGCGCGACGCAGTTTGAGATCCAGCGCTCCGAGGGGTTCATCGAGCAATAAAAGAGCGGGGCGATTCACAATTGCACGCGCTAGGGCGATGCGCTGTTGCTGCCCTCCGGAGAGTTGATTGGGCTTGCGTGAAGCCAGGTGCGTGAGCTCTACAAGTTCGAGCGCCTTTTGAACTTGAGTCTCCACATCCTTAACTCCCCTACGACGCAGGCCAAAGGCGATATTTTCGAAGATGGAGAGGTGTGGAAAGAGGGCATAATTTTGGAAGACGGTGTTGACGGGACGTTTATAGGGTTTTTCGTAGGTGAAGTCAGTTTTGCCAATGGCGATGGATCCTGAGGTTGGTTCTTCAAGTCCAGCGACCATCCGGAGCGTAGTTGTCTTTCCGCACCCCGAAGGGCCGAGGAGCGCAAAAAATGAACCTTCAGGAATAACGAGATTCAGGTCATCAACTGCAACAAACTCTCCGAAGCTCTTGGTCAGGTTTGTAAGAGTCAAATCTCCGTGAGCGGAGGAAGCAGAATCAACCACTATGCGTTGCCGCTCGCCTTCTGGAAGGCGGTAGAGAATGAAATCTGTTCTGCCTGCGTGAGTTCACGGAACACCTTGAGGTTCTTCCACATCGCGTCATCGGGGAAGATCAACTTATTCTTCACCTGGCTGGGATTGATCTTCTCCATCGCCTGTTGTGCGCCCGCCACAGGGCAGATGTAATGAATGTAATTAGCAACTCGAGCCGCGACCACTGGGTCGTAGTAATAGTTGATGACTGCCTCGGCGTTGACTTTATTAGGCG
>Ga0208876_1000079_pt1 | contig 35698 bp, 61 predicted proteins | sample CryBogCBH03Jun09_FD_184614 | JGI IMG/M metagenome (GOLD analysis project Ga0208876, IMG submission 184614) | Freshwater microbial communities from Crystal Bog, Wisconsin, USA - CBH03Jun09 (SPAdes) | ecosystem: Environmental > Aquatic > Freshwater > Lake | place: Crystal Bog, Wisconsin, USA... | reverse complement strand
TCCCTTTGTGCGCCATTCATCATCGACTTGGCGATACCAGTATTCACCAGCTTGGACATAAAGGGTTTGAAAAGCATTGGGGTTTCTCTGAAGAAGATTTGTTAGCCCTAATATGAATGACCTTTTATTATATTTTGGTGTTATAACAATGTTATTACCTTTTATAGCACTATGGATAGTGCTGAGTTGACAGATGAAGAAATTGAAAACGCTTGGTACTCTTTAGGATTACGAGGCGTTGCTTCCGCTAATGAATGGCAAACACGCTATAGATTCGCTAGGGAATTAGAAAAGCTGATTAAAGCTCAAGTGGGTCAAAACCCAATTCGTCAGAAATCATCTTGCAACGAGTCCTAAATGGTTTGCCATGTTGTAACCATTTGTCACCTTTTTGCCGATGAAAACTACAATGTGCCATTTCGTGACAGAGGACTCGAATTACAGTCGATATATGCCCACATTTTGCCGATGAAATAGTAATAGTATGCTCATACTTTTCCCCATCTTCATACATATAGCTACCCATAATAGCGTCATCTGAATCAACCACAAAATTTATTTGTGCTGCTAATGGCATATCCCATTTAGTAAATGGATGGCAAACAACCAGGGCATTATAAAAGTTACGAAGGATTGGAGTAGTCAGCTTCATACTTTATGAACCTTGCCCCTAAAATCTACGGCATCTTCACCACATACACGAATAATCTCAGGCTGAAGCATCTTGCTATGGTCAAAAGATAGCATTACAAACCCGCTATTCCAATCTTTAGGAGTATCTTCAGTATAGGCAAATTGTTGTCCCATAGGGTCAGCTAAAGTCCCAGTTTGCACACCCCATCGTGTGCCGTTGTAATCGTTAAATGGGATAGAAGATAAAACATGGGTATGGCCCGTAATCATGTTGACCCCCGAATTAACTGCATTATTCCTACCACCAGTCCAACCACCTTTCCAACGATGTTTAATGCAAGTATCCTCATTTACCCAAAATGACCAGCAAGGCTGCCACATAGGAAAGTAATCCCGCAATGAAGTACCAAACACACCTTCAAATGTAGGAAGATTAGCAATAATAGACATTTCAAGTCTTTGGTCATGGTTGCCCATAGGCCAAAACAACTTAGACCCTTTAGAAACTGCTTCGATTTCACCTAAGTAATACTGACAGGCTTCTAACTCTTCTTTGACAGTAGGTACTTTATTCCAATCTTGGCGTGGGAAACGGCTTAAATTAGCCCCATCTAGCGCATCGCCATTACAGACTACTGCCGTAGGCTTAAACTCTTTAATCATCTCTAAGAGGGCTTTAAACGCTGTGGTGGTATCGTCAGGCCAAAAGTGTGCATCCGAAAACACGATGACTCTGCCTTTTTCTATATCCATACCCCTACGAGTATGTCCTGTAGTCTGTGCTATCTTTTTTAATTGGTCAAAACGCTGGTCATCTACTGAAGGCAATTCAATCTTATGCCTTGCTTCTATTGACCTTCTTCTGTTATATACTGAACGCTGACTAACACCTATTTTTGTTGCCATTACAACGGCTGAACCACATTCTTTCCAGACTGCAATCCATTCTTCATCGCTTAAATGGTACATTAAATTCCCCTTAACAAGTAAAAGAACACTAACATACAATTATGTCTTATATTAAAAAAGTTGATTTAATTCAAAAGGATGTAGTAAATAAACTACGCTCAATGGGGGCTACTGTCGTTGATTTGTCTGCTGTAGGCAAAGGAATGACGGATTTACTTGTAGGTTTTGACGGACAAACTATTTTACTAGAAGTTAAAAGTGGCGCTGACAAAAAGTTTACACCCCAGCAAATTAAGTTTTTTGCTACCTGGACTGGCGGTATGCTCGCTAGGGTCAATTCTGTACAAGAGGCTGAAGATTTGTTACAATCTATAAAGCAAAACCCCTAAGAAATTGAAGTTTCTTAAGGGTTTCTACCAATGAACTGTTAAGGAGTTGCAATGGATTCAAAAATTATAACCCAAAAATATTTACAAGAAATCTTTGATTACAAAGACGGCAATTTGTTATGGAAAAACAAAACTGTTGACTCTATAGGAAGAAGTAAAAACCATTTAAACGGTCAAATTGCTGGAACTTTAGAAAAACATGGGTATTTAAGGGTAAGAATTGATAATAAAAACTATTTAATTCATAGGCTTATATTTTTATACAATTATGGATTTTTACCAATTCAAGTAGACCATATTGATGGAAATACATTAAATAACCACATTGAAAATTTGCGCCAAGCTACAAACGCTGAAAATTGTCAAAATTCAAAATTATCAATTAACAATAAATCTGGTGTAAAGGGAGTTTCTTGGCATAAAACCCATAAAAAATGGGTTGCAAACATACAAACCCCAAATAAAAGATACACAATAGGTTATTTTGATAAGATTGAAAAAGCAAAAATAGCTATAATTGAAGCAAGAAATAAATTACACGGTGAATTTGCTCGCCATTATTAAGGAATAATCATGCCAATGGACAAAAGTGGGTCAGCCCAAAGCGTAGGTAAAAACTATAAAACTGAAGTTGCCGCAGGAAAACCTAAGAAACAAGCATTGGCAATCGCATTAAGTGAACAACGGGCGCACTCTAAAGGCAGTCGTAAAGCTAAATTAGAAGAACAATACGCTAAACACATGAAATCAGCCGAAGAAAAGACAGATGTTAAAAAAGAGTCTAAAAAAGCTGAAATGGGTGAAATGTAATGTTTACTAATAAGTCTGTAGTAGGCCGCCCAAATACAAAGAAGCCTGAAGAAACAGTTAATAGTAAGACTGACATACTCAATAAGAAGGTTAATCAAAGACTAAAGCGTAAAGAAGCATTGTCTAAGGCTATGAACAAATACCACGACCCTGATATTGTTGGCTAAACTGTAGTAGAATTAAACCCTTATAAATCAATTACTTGAGATTATATGGACAAAAAAGAATACAAATGGTATGTGTACCAACTAATAGACCCTCGTAACAATGAGGTGTTTTATATTGGGAAAGGCACACAAGATAGAATCCATGAGCATGAAAAGGAAGCCTTGAAAGGGGTATGCTCGTATAAATGCCATAAAATCAATAAGATACGCAATTCTGGTTTAAATATAATTAAGAAAAAAATAGCTTATTTTTGTGATGAGGAATACGCTTATCAAATAGAGTTCGATTTAATTTCTAGCACACCTAATTTAACTAATGTTGTAGGGAGAATGGAAAAGACCCCTGCTCAATACCAATTAGAAATGCCATTACCTATTCCAAGACCATTATTAGAAATTGCTACAGAAAACTATCAAGCAATACAAAAATACATGGGTGAGTTTGCCTTTTGGTATAAGAACAGCAAACATGGTACTTTAAAAGCAAGTATTAGTGATGTAGATGGCACTTATGGAAAGGTTATGAAGGCATGTATTAATTCCCTATATAACACCATGTTTCCATCAGTTTTAACAAATATTAGAAAATCCCCCAAAATAGAACAGCTCTTAAAACAAGAATTAAATGCTTATGGGGTTCAATATGGCTGCTAGGAAGAAACTAAACCTCACGCAGGCTTGGAAAGATAAAATTCAGATAGCCAATATCATTGATAGGCTTGTAAAGCATGTAAACGATGAGATTGATATGAAGCCCACTCAACTTAAAGCTGCTGAAATATTGCTTAAAAAGGTTGCTCCTGACCTTTCTAATACTACCCTTGAAGGTAATGAGGATGTTCCTGTACGCATGGTGGTGTCTTGGAAGAAATAGTCCAAGAGGTAGAGTTAGACTACCAACCTCGTGATGTATTCCTAGATTTCCATGAAAGACAGCAGCGTTGGGCTGTTATTGTTGCCCACCGTAGATGTGGCAAAACTGTTAGCTGCATTAATGAATTAATCTATAAAGCCCTAATAGAGGGCAAAAATGATGGTCGCTACGCTTATGTTGCACCATATTACAGCCAAGCCAAGAATATCGCCTGGGACTACCTATTAAGATTTAGTAAGCCTGTAATGGCTAAAGCTAATCAATCTGAACTATGGGTGGAACTTATAAATGGCGCAAGGATTAGGTTGTTTGGTGCTGATAATGCTGACTCTCTTCGTGGTTTATACCTTGATGGGATTGTCTTAGATGAATATGCAGATATGCGCCCTCGTATTTGGGGTGAGATTATTCGGCCTTTGCTGGCAGATAGACTCGGATGGGCAGTTTTTATTGGAACGCCTAAAGGTCATAACGCCTTCTGGGACATCTATAGCAACGCCATTAAGTCAGACGATTGGTATGCCAAGACTCTAAGGGCTAGTCAAACAGGCTTACTGCCTAAGAGTGAGTTAGATGATGCTGCCAAGTCAATGACGCAAGACCAATACTTGCAAGAGTTTGAGTGTGACTTTGAATCAGCCATTTTAGGCGCTTTCTACGGCAAAGAGATGCGCCAACTTACCGACCAAGGCAGAGTTACTAATGTTGACTATGACCCTATGTTTCCTGTGCATACAGCATGGGACTTGGGTTATTCAGACGATACCGCTATTTGGTGGTTTCAAGTCGTGCATGGCGAGATTCGTATGCTTGATTACCATTCATCCAATGGTCAACCAGTAGCTTTCTATGCTGGCATTATTGCAAACAGAGAACACGAAAGAGGCTATCACTACGGCACTCATTATTTACCCCATGATGCTCGTGCTAAGACTTTAGCTTCAAATAGAAGCATAATTGAGCAACTTTCAGACAAAATTGCGTTAAAATCTATGAAAATTGTACCAATGTTGTCATTGCAAGATGGAATACAAGCAACTCGATTAGCTTTAACAAGGGCTTGGTTTGACCATAGATGTGAGGATGGCATTGAATGTTTACGGCAATACCAGCGTGAGTACGATGAGGACAAGAAGGTCTTTAGGGATAAACCTAGACACGATTGGACTTCTCATGGTGCAGATGCTTTTAGGATGCTAAGTATTGCTTGGAAAGAAGAAGCTAAGTTGCCCCATAAAGATGACTCGATTAAAGGGCTGTTTGTAGGACAGACGGAAGTATCACTAAACGATATGTGGAAAGACACAAAAACGATAGTGAATAGGAGATATTAATGGCGAATGATAAGGCAACTGTAAACCACAGTTATGAAGATTGGTACAAAACAGTAATGGGCTATGAACGCTCATATAAGCGTTGGGAATCCAGAGTTGACCGCATTGTAAAGAAATACAAGGATGATAGTCGTTATGACCGCAATCCTAATGCTAGATTTAATATTCTTTGGTCTAATGTTCAAACCATCCAGCCAGCTATCTTTGCTAGACTTCCTAGACCTGATGTAAGCCGTAGATTTAGAGATAGCGACCCTATTGGTCGTGTAGCCTCAATGATGTTAGAACGGGCGTTAGAGTTTGAATTAGAACACTATGGTGACTACAAATCAGCTATGAATAACGCTGTGCTAGACCGCTTATTGGGTGGTCGTGGTGTAGCTTGGGTGCGCTATGAGCCACATATTGTAGGCGAACAAGCTGATGAACCTGAAGATGGTTATGAAATCACAGAAGATAGTGATGAAGCTGAAACAGAAAGTGGTATTGAAAACGAATCTCAAGAACGCATTGAGTATGAGTGTTGCCCTGTTGATTATGTCCATTGGAAAGATTTTGGACATACGATTGCTAGAACCTGGGAAGAAGTCACAGCCGTATGGCGCAGAGTATATATGTCACGCTCGGCATTGGTTGAGCGTTTTGGCGAAGAATTAGGCTATAAAATCCCATTGGATACAAAACCTGATGATTTAAAACAATCTTATAAGTCAGATGATGGAGTATATGAAGCGCTAATATACGAAATCTGGGACAAAGAAACAGGCAAAGTATTATGGATTAGCAAGTCATTAGGAAAGATTCTTGATGAAAGAGATGACCCTTTACAGCTTGAAAACTTTTGGCCTTGCCCTAAACCACTATATGCAACACTCACTACAGACTCTTTAGAGCCTATTCCTGACTTTGTTATATATCAAGACCAAGCTAGAGAATTAGACGCTTTATGTGACCGTATTGATGGTTTAATCAACGCTTTAAAAGTGCGTGGTGTCTATGACGCTTCATCTAGTGAATTACAACGCTTATTTTCTGAAGGCGAAAACAACACTTTAATACCTGTACACAACTGGATGGCATTTGCTGAAAAGCAAGGCATGAAAGGTGCGATTGATTTAGTTGACATTACCCCATTTGCTACTGCATTGCAGTCTTGCTACACAGCAATGGAGCAAGTAAAAGCTCAAATATATGAATTAATGGGTATTGCCGACATTCAGCGTGGTCAGACTGACCCTAATGAAACGCTTGGCGCACAAATTATCAAGTCAAACAACGCTATGGGTCGCTTAAAGACTCAGCAACACGCAGTAGTTGACTTTGCTACTAGCTTATTGTCAATTAAAGCACAGATTATCTGCAATCATTTTACAGATGAAACGATTGTCAAGATTTCTGGTGCAATGCAATTATCTGACCAAGATAAACAGTTAATTCCACAAGCATTAGAGTTGTTGCGTGATGAAGCCAGCAAAAACTTCCGTATTGAAGTGACTTCTGATTCAATGATTTACCAAGATGAACAGCAAGAAAAAGCCGATAGAATGGCATTTTTGCAAGCTGTAGGTTCATTCTTTCAACAAGCCGTGCCAATGATTCAAGCACAGCCTGAACTCGCACCTATGGCGATTGAAATGCTTAAATTTGGTGTAACAGCCTTCAAAGCAGGCAAACAGTTAGAAGGCATTATTGACGAAACTGCTGATAAATTGCGTGAACAAGCTAAACAATCTGAAGGTCAGCCTAAGCCACCTCCTCCTGAAATTCAGAAGGCACAGATGGATAATCAAGCTAAAATGCAACAGATTCAAATGCAAGCACAAGTTGAACAGGCTAAGTTGCAAGGTCAAATGCAGTTAGAAAAGGCTAAACAAGAGTACCAGGCGCAAGAAAATCAACTTAAATTCCAGTTGGAATCACAGCGCAATCAAGCAGACTTAGAAATGCAGTCAAAAGTAGCACAAATGAAGATGATGACTGAGCGCAACACGCAAGTATTGTTAGCTCATATCAACAATGGCGCTAAGATTGAAACTGCTAGAATATCTGCTGGTGTAGATGATGGAACGCAGGCTTATTTTTCAGAAGAAGATTTAGCGCACTCAATGGAACATCCCCTACAGCCTATTGCCAACGCAATCGGACAAGGAAATCAACAAATGGCTCAAGCTATTAGTTCTTTAGTAAATACTATTAATGAACAACACAATAGACCAAAGCAAGTTATTCGTGGCGCTGATGGCAAAATTATAGGTGTTCAATGACAATATCCGTCACACATAGTAAGGTTTCAACGATACCTGATGGGACTGACACATCGGTAGTTAGGCCGTCAGATTGGAACGCTACCCATACTTTAGTCGGTGTTGGTACTGCTGCATCTTTAGATGCTGGTGTTGCTAATGGTGTAGCGACTTTAGACTCTGGTGGACAAGTACCATTATCTCAGCTTCCCCCATTAGGTGACTTGAACTATCAAGGAACATGGAATGCCACTACAAATAGCCCTACACTCACTTCCAGCGTGGGTACTAAAGGATATTATTATGTCGTTAGCGTTGCTGGTAGCACTAATCTCAATGGTATTACTGATTGGAAAGTTAGCGATTGGGCTGTATATAACGGCACAGCATGGCAAAAAATAGACAATACTGACGCTGTTACAAGCGTAAATGGTCAAACAGGCGCAGTTAACATTACTCTTTCTGGCTTAGGTGCAGGAACTATTGCAACGCAAAATGCTAATAATGTAACGATTACTGGTGGTACATTAAATGCAGTAGCAATCGGTGGTTCAACTGCTGGTGATGGTACTTTTGATGTATTGACAGCTAATGTCACTAATTTGACTAATGTCACATCATCTGCTGGCATTGTCATTACTGGCACATTTACAGGTTCATCTCCTACAGATGGTCTTGTAATGGATTATTCAACAGGTTGGGGTCGTTTTAGCGACTTTGGCGGTGATGGCTTTCAATGGTTTAATGCAGGCTTAGCAACAACTAAGTTAATGGAATTGTCTAGTACAGGCGCATTGGCTACGACAGGCACAGTAACAGCTAACGGAGTTCTATTAACAGGAAATACAGGAACAGTTACAGGAGTTACTGCAACAAGCCCTGTAGTTTCAAGTGGTGGTACAGCACCAGTTATTTCTATGCCAGCCGCAACGACTTCTGTAAGCGGTTATTTGACATCAACTGATTGGAATACATTTAATGGTAAATCCAATACTAACGGAACAGTTACAAGCGTAGCTGCGCTGACTTTAGGCACAACTGGTACTGACCTATCATCTACTGTAGCTACAGGTACTACAACCCCTGTAATCACGCTACAAGTACCAACTGCTTCAGCTTCTAATCGTGGTGCTTTGTCATCTACAGACTGGTCAACATTTAATGGTAAACAAGCCACATTAGTAAGCGGCACAAACATTAAAACTGTTGCTGGAGTTTCTTTATTAGGTTCTGGAGATGTTGGTTTAATTGGTGGCACTTATGGTGGTACAGGCGTCAATAACGGTTCAAATACCATTACTGTTGCTGGTAATTTAACCCATGCAGGTGCATTTACACAATCTTATACAGCTACGGCTAATACTGCTGTTACTTTGCCTGCTGGCTCTACTGCTTCTTCAAATAACTTATTAAGCTCTGCAACTGCTGTGGGTATTGTTACAGGAACTCCATCTTCTGCGACTTATTTGCGTGGTGATGGTACTTGGGCAACAGTAGCGGCTACTCCTGCTGGTTCTACAACTCAAGTGCAATACAACAATGCTGGTGCTTTTGGTGCTTCATCTAGCTTTACTTATGCTAACTCAACATTAACTGCTCCAAACTTATCTGCAAGCAATGGCATATTGCAGTCAAACGCCTCGATTGGCGCAAGTTTTTCTATTACAAGTGGCTATAATGCAATGTCCGTAGGCCCTGTAACAGTAGCTTCAGGGCAGTCTGTAACCGTGCCGTCAGGCTCAAGATGGGTGGTAATTTAATGAGTTCAGTCGTTATATCAGGTGATACAAGTGGCGCTATTACTCTAGCAGTACCAGCCGTAGCTGGAACAAATACTATTACTATTCCCGCTGTTACTGGAAATATGATTGTTGGATATTCAGCATCTTATTTAATTGTTGGGGGTGGAGGCGGTGGTGGCTCTTCTGATGCTGGTGGAGGCGGAGCAGGCGGATATTTAACTGGAACTAATACTTTAACTTTAGGAAATACTTATTCAGTTACTGTTGGTGCTGGTGGAGCTGGAGCAACTGGAGCACTTGCGCCAAATTTTGGCGTTACAGGTTCAAATTCAAGTGTTTTTGGTTTTTCTTCTTTAGGTGGTGGCGGAGGGGGAGGATATGTAAACGCTGGTTTGTCAGGCGGTTCAGGCGGTGGTGGAGCTGAAGCGGCAAGTGGCTCAGGAACTAACGGCCAAGGAAATTCTGGAGGAACTGGAAGCTCTTCAAGCCCTAATTATGGTGGTGGTGGTGGAGGTGGCTCTAGTGCTGTAGGTGCTAATGGAACAAACACTACTGGTGGAGCTGGAGGAAACGGAACAGCATCGTCAATTACTGGCTCATCAGTAACTTATGCAGGCGGTGGTGGTGGCGGAACATATACTGGTGGAACTGCTGGCGCAGGTGGAAATGGCGGTGGTGGAGCAGGCTCTAATTCAGGAGCAGGTACAGCAGGAACAGCCAACACAGGTGGTGGTGGTGGTGGTGGCTTTGGAAATGGGTCAACTGGTTATGCTGGTGGTGCTGGAGGTTCAGGAGTAGTTATTATTTCTGTTCCAACATCTAATTATTCAGGCACAACTACAGGTAGTCCAATTGTGACTACAAGTGGTTCTAATACAGTAATTAAATTTACCTCATCAGGAAGCTACACAGCATGAGTACCATAATTTCAGCAGGAACAACTAGCGGAACAGCGTTTAGCGTAAATCCTGATACATCAGGTCAGTTGGTAGTGCAAACTAATGGCACTACAACTGCATTAACTATTGATACAAGCCAAAATTCTACATTTGCTGGTTGGGTAAAAATGCCTGTTTATACAGTATCAACTTTACCAGCAGCAGGAACAGCAGGAAGAAGGGCATTTGTTTCTAATGCTTTAACGCCTGTTGCTTTAACAGCAGTAGTTGGTGGTGGCGCTATTACTGTGCCAGTTTATGACAATGGAACAACTTGGATGGTAGGTTAATTATGGGACATTTTGCAAAAGTAGTAGATGGTAAAGTAACGCAAGTAATCGTTGCTGAACCTGACTTTTTTACAACATTCGTAGATTCAAGTCCTGGCACTTGGCTGCAAACTAGCTACAACACAATAGGTGGCAAGCACTTATTGGGTGGCACACCTTTGCGTGGCAACTATGCTGGTGTAGGTTACACATACGACCAAGCTAATGATGTGTTTTATGCGCCACAACCTTTTGCAAGTTGGACTTTAAATAAAGACACTTGGACTTGGGAAGCACCAACACCCATGCCTGAAGATGGCAAAGCATACAAATGGGATGAGCCAACAACTTCTTGGGTTGAGGTAGTGTAATGACTGTAATTATTGACGGCACACGAAGTATTGCTCCTGCACAATGGACTACTGCTGGTAGGCCGTCAAGTCCTGCGCTGGGGCAATTTGGTTATAACACCACATTAAATCAAGCTGAAATATGGTCAGGAGTAGCTTGGACTGGCATTACTAGTCAAACTTATTCAGCATCTTATTTAATAGTTGCTGGCGGTGGCGCTGGTGGTGCTAGAGTTGGTGCTGGTGGTGGCGGTGGTGGACTTCTTACTGGTTCAACAACGCTTTCTGTTGGAACAGCTTATACAATTACAGTAGGGGCTGGTGGTGCGGCTGTTACTGATTCTGGTGGAGCAGGTGTAGCTGGAAATAGTGGTTCAAATTCAAGTGCTTTTAGTCAAACTGCTATTGGCGGTGGTGGTGGCGGAGCATATAGCGGGCTTGCCGCAAAATCAGGCGGTTCAGGTGGTGGCGGTTCATATAATGGCGGCACAGGTGGTTCAGGAACTACTGGACAAGGATACGCTGGTGGCAATAACTCAGGAAATGCAAATGGCGCAGGTGGCGGTGGAGCAGGTGCTGTTGGTGGTGCAGATTCAGGAAATACTGGCGGTAATGGTGGTATAGGGGCAATTTCTACTATTACTGGCTCATCAGTTTATTACGCTGGCGGTGGTGGTGGTGGTGGCAACACATCAAATGGTGCAGGTGGTACTGGTGGTGGTGGTGCTGGAAATTCTCAAGGATTTACCCCAGCAACAAGCGGAACTGCAAACACAGGTGGTGGTGGTGGTGGCGTTCGAGATGTAAATGATTCAGGTGGATTTACATCAGGAGCAGGCGGTTCAGGTATTGTTATTGTTTCTGTCCCAACGGCTTCATATTCAGGCACAACTACTGGAAGCCCTACAGTTACTACTTCAGGTAGCAACACTATATTGTCGTTTACTTCTAGCGGTAGTTACACGGCCTAATGTTTCAAACTGCTTTTCAACCTACTGCGTTTCAAAATAACGCATTTCAGATTGTTATCACTCCACCTACGCCTTCTGGCCCTACAGGTGGTGATGGTTGGACACCAGAAGAATGGAAGCGCTACAAAGCATTAGATAAAAAGCGTAGAAAAGCTGAAGAAAAACGCATTGAAGCACTTAAAGCAGATGCAAAAAATCGTAAGCAAACTATTGCTGATTTAGTTGACCCTAAACCAGTTGCGCCAATACAACAAAATAAAGTACAATCCAATCAAGAAGTTAGCGTTGATATACCGTCAAACCTAGCAAATATTGACCGATACATCGCTAATCTTGTTAGACAGCAACAAGACCTGCAAACCGCAGTAGCAATGAGAGAAGCAAAACTCCGCTTAGAGCAGGAGATTGCAATACTCGAAGCCAAACGACAAGCAGAACTAGACGATGAGGAAGCCATACTATTACTACTGTAAACCCCCAAGAGCAATTTAGCCTAGCCTCTAAACACTTACACGCTGGCAGATATGAACAAGGTTTTAAGTTATACGAATATCGCTGGCATGAGGACATCATTAAAAATGAACCCTCACCTACTAGACCTGCGCTAAAAATCCCAGTATGGGAAGGTCAATCTTTATTAGGGAAAACCATTACTGTACAGGTAGAACAAGGCTTTGGTGACATTATTATGTTTGCTAGATTCTTGCCTGCATTAAAGGTATTGGGCGCTAAAAAGGTCGTAGTCCTACAAGAAGGCTCACTTCATTACTTATTAGGTCAAATAGACGCTGTAGATGTCTTTACAAATGAAGTCGATATAGGTGTAGCAACAGAGTCAGATTATTGGATTGGCTTAATGTCTTTACCCTATTATTTGTCTGTTTCGCATCCTATTGCTAAAAATCTATTTCCTGTTACTACTAAGAAAATAGTAGGTTCTGAAGGTTATTTACACGCTATTCCTAGCAATATTCCACCCAAGATTGGAGTGAATTGGGAGGCTTCTAAGCAGATTTTGTACTACATCAAGTCTATAGATATGCGTGAGATGGAAAAGCTCGTAGGAAGCGATTGCTACAGCTTAAACCCTAAAACTGATGGTGTATTTAACTCTTTACCTGACGATGGTTGGAAAACAGACTGGAATAAGTCTGCAAGCCACATGAAAGCGTGTAAAGGCATTGTTACAGTTGATACAGGAACAGCCCATCTTGCAGGCGCATTGGGCATTAAAACCATTGTTTTGTTACCTAAAGAAGAATTTGTCTGCTGGCGTTGGAAGAATGGCAGATGGTACGATTCTGTAGTTGCTTTAAGACCCCACGAATATGACCAAATCCCTGAACTTATAAAGCGAATGTAAAAATGATTACAAAAGATTATTTACACCAATTATGGCAGTTTTTCTAGACATAAATAAGGAGAATGTAATGAAATGCCCAAATTGCGGATATGAAGAAGGAAATCATGTTGCAAAACTTAGCGATGAAGATTATTTCATGGAAATATGGACTCCCACTTTGGGACTCGAAGAAGCTAAAAAGTCATGGTTAGAGAAGCAAAATGCCCCTAGACAGACTACCCACATGGTGATGTCTGATATTCAAGGCCACATTAGCATGGCAGATGGCACATGGATTTCAAGTCGTTCTAAGCATAGAGAGAACCTAAAACGCAACCATTGTATTGAATTAGGCAACGATGTACCTATGGAAAGAAAAGCCGTAGAAATTAGTAAAAAGTCCCAAGAAGCACGAAAGCGTCAAATAGCTGAAATAGCATACGAAAAACTTAAATACTAGGAAAAATCATGGCAGAATTAGACCGTAGGGATATGTTAGAAGCTGCACTAGAAGCAGCAGAAGAAGGCACTCTTGAAGCACCTATCGAAAAAGACATTGAAGTGCCTGAAACGGACAATATTTCCGAAGAATCCGCTAAAGAGAAAGTTAGCGAATCAGACCACGAAGAACCTTCCGAAGTCATTGAAGCTACTGAGTCTGAGGCTGAGGATGAGATACCGCAGGAAAAGATAACTCGCCCTTCAACCTGGAAGAAAGAATATGTCAATATCTGGGATAAGCTAGAAAAAGGCGAACAAATTAACAAGGATGACTTTGTTAAATTTGCTGAATATGCTAATCAGCGTGAATCAGAGTATAAAAAAGGCGTTTCTACTTATAAAGCTGAAGCTGATAGGGCTAAAGAGTATGAACAGGCAGTAGCGCCATTTGTACCTGACTTAGAAAGACGCAATATTAAGCCTGTACAGTACATTCAAAACTTGGCTAGGGCTGACCAAATTCTGACAAATGCGCCTTATGACCAGAAAGTACAAATTTTTCAAAGACTTGCACAAGAATATGGAATACAATTAAATGGTGAAAGTGTTGTTCAAGCACAACAGCTTGACCCATACACTCAACAACTGATGTACCAGTTAAATCAGGTAAATCAGGAAGTTTCATCTATTAAAGGTCGGTTTGCCCAAGAGGAAAATCAACGCTTAATGGGTGAAATTGAAAGAGTACGAAGTGATGTGGAGAAGTTTCCGCATTTTGATGTGGTAAGGGAAGAAATGGCTCAATTACTTGAGTTAGGGAAAGCCCAAGACCTAGAAACAGCTTACAAGAAAGCTGTGCGTATGAATGATGAAGTTTGGGCATTAGAACAGGACAGACTCCTGAAGGATTCCAAACAAGCGTTAATCAAAGCGCAGCAAGTACAGAAAGCGAAGGCGGCTGCGGTAAGTCCGAAATCTACTACACCTAGTGGAAAAGTGGCAGACTCAGGCGATAAAAAGGATAGACGCTCAATGATAGCCGAACAATTAGGCGAAGCAATGAGTCGTAGGGTTTAACTAATTAACATTTTTAAGGATAATAATCATGGCATTTGCTAACTCAGCAATCACCGATATTATCGCTACCACTATTCAAAGTCGTAGCGGTGATTTGGCAGATAACTTAACACAAAACAACGCAATTCTTACTCGTTTAAATCAAAAGGGTAACATTAAGCCTTTCTCAGGCGGTAATGTAATCCTCCAAGAAATTATGTACGATGATGCGTCAACCAACAACGCAAACTCCTATTCAGGATATGAAGTATTGAACATCGCTCCAGATAGCCCTATTTCTGCTGCTCAGTTCAAAATTGCACAGTACGCAGACTCAGTAACAATGTCTGGTCTAGAAATGTTGCAAAACAGTTCTAAAGAAGCAATCATCGACTTGTTAGATGGTCGTATGCAAGTTTCTGAAGCCCGTTTGCTTAACCGCATTTCTGGTGACTTGTACGGTGATGGTACTGGTAACGGTGGTAAGAACTTAGATGGTTTGGGCGCTGCTGTTGCAGTTTCTCCTACATCTGGTACTTACGGTGGTATTAACCGTGCTACTTGGACATTCTGGCAGAACCAAATCACTACTGGTGCTACTTCCTCAACAACCATCCTTGCTGCGATGACTACTGCTGCTATCAAGCAGATTCGTGGTACAGACAAGGCTGACTTAATTGTTGCTGGTAACACTTTGTATGGTTACTATGTAGGCGCTTTGCAAGCTATTCAGCGTATCGCTTCTGAGGAATCAGGCGCTGCTGGTTTTGCTTCATTGAAGTTCTACGGTGGTGGTACATCTGCTGATGTGGTATTAGGCGGTGGTTATGGTGCTCAAGAAACAGCTACATATATGTATATGTTGAACACCAATTACATCTTCCTACGCCCACATAAAGAGCGTAACTTTGTACCTATCGGTGGCGAGCGTCAGGCTATCAACCAGGATGCGATTGTAAAATTGTATGGCTGGGCCGGGAATCTTACAACTTCAAACAGCTTCCTACAAGGCTTGTTGACTGGTAGTTAATAAATAGGGGGAAACCCCTGTTTTAACAGTCTATTTAATTATTTAAGGAAAATATCATGGCATATTCAGTTCTTCCAATCGCAGGTGTTAATTTGACAGCACCTCAAACAGTAGCATCAGGCAGTTTGCCTTCATTTGGCCCATTAGGTGCAGAAACATTTGCATCAGATGGTAAGCGTTATGTTTACGGTCAAGCAGGTGTAGCTATTGCAGCATCTTCAGCAACCGTTGTAGTAAATGCTTCAACATTCCAAGCGACTTTGGGTGCTGGTTCATATTTCACAGCAGCTTCTATGGCTTCTGGTGACTATGGCTGGTTCTCTATTGCATCTGTTTAATCAACAGATAATGTAGTAAAAACTGGGACTCTCTCACAAGGGGAGTCCCTTTTCTTTTAACTGTAGTACCTAAACCACTTTAGGAGAATTAAATGGCTATTGATAGCGATGTTCAAGGTGCAGACGCACGACTAGCAGTCCAGTTCTATAAAAAGTCAGTAAAGCAAGATGACGAATCAAATGCTGCTGGCAGACCTATTTTTAAAGAATTCGACTTTGTAAGGATTATGATTCCTGGAGATAATCTGACAGAAATTGACACTTATGCCCAAGAATCACACAAAGCACGCTTTCCCCGTCAATGGGCGCATTATCAGAATCAAGTTGCAAACCATGAAAACATTGTTGGAACACCATTAGAACAATGGCCTCAGATTACTCGCAGTCAAGCTGAAGAATTGCGTGGACTTAAATTCCACACAGTTGAATCTATTGCTGACTGTTCTGACCAACAACTGCAAAGAATTGGCATGGTAGCTGGTATGTCACCCCATAATTTTCGCTTAAAAGCTAAGGCTTTCTTGAATTTAGCGTCTGATTCTGCCGAAGTAGCACAAAGACAAGAAGAATTAGAAGCATTACGCCAAGAAAATGCTAAAATTACAGCAGAAACAGATGCGAAGCTATCCAAAATGCAAGAACAAATGGAAGCGCTACTTGCGGCTGTTGCGGAAAAGACCCCAAAAACACGCAAAAACAAAGTAGCCGAGGCTTAATATGTCATCAACCATGCTCCAACTTGTGCAACAGGTATCTGCCGAGTTAAACCTCGCTGTGCCTACTTATGTTGCAGGTAATCCTTCTCAAGATACGCAACAAATCTTGGCATTGATGAATGGGGCTGGTTATGACTTATTAAAAGAGCACGATTGGCAAGCATTACAAGTCCAATATCGCTTTTACACTCAATCTATTACAGCTAACGCAACTACGGTCAATGGTTCTACTACATTGACTGTAGCACCTGCTACTAATATCTCTCTTGTTACAAGCCAATGGCAATTATCAGGGTATAACATCCCACAAGATACTTATGTAGTATCAGCAGATAACAACACAAAACAAGTAGTAATGAGTCAAGTTGCCTCTGGAAGTGGTACACAATCAGTAGTTCTTGCCCAAACAGCTTATGATTTGCCTGATGACTTTGAAACGATTACCGATAGAACTCAATGGGATAAATCCAAACATTGGGAAATGTTAGGGCCTGAAGATGCCCAACAATGGCAATGGCTAAAGTCTGGTTATATCTCAACTGGCCCTAGAGTTAGATGGCGCATATTGGATAATCAATTCCAAATATGGCCTATTATGAATACCCAAGAGTATTTAGGATGGGAATATCGCAGTAAAGGTTGGGCTAGAAGTGCTGCAAATGCTGTTAAAAACAGCTTTACATTAGACTCTGATACGACTGTATTTGATAATCGTGTTTTAGTGCTTTATACAAAACTCAAATATTTCCAAGTAAAATCGTTTGATACTACTGCGCTGCAACAAGACTATTTCCGTTACTTAAACATAGCTAAAGCTAATGACAAAGGTGCGCCTAATCTGTCATTTGCACCTTATCCTTCTAAGGTTCTTATTGGTTATGCCAATATACCTGATACTGGCTATGGTAGCTAAATATGGCAACAGCTAAACCAAATTCTGCTACAACTGCTTCAATTACAGCGCCTATAGGTGGGTGGAACGCTAGGGATTCTATTGCCCAAATGCCTGCTACTGATGCTGTAACACTTAACAACTTTTATCCTACTCCTACTGATGTTCAGTTAAGACTAGGATATACAAAGTATTCAACAGGCATAACAGGTCAAGTTAATACTTTAATGAACTATGCAGGGCCAACTACTCAAAAGCTATTTGCAGCAGCAGGCACAAAGATATATAACGCTGATACCTCTACTGCTACACAAGTAGTAACTAGCCTTACAAGCGACAAGTTTCAATATGTCAATATGTCCAACATTGGTGGGCATTATTTAACAGCCGTAAATGGTACAGACGCTAATTTAGTCTATAACGGCACAACTTGGATTACAACAGCTAATACATCAACTGCCCAGACAATTAGCACTATTACCCATGTGGGCGCAGTAGCAACAATGACTACAGCCTCAGCACATGGTCTAGCAACAGGAAATCAAATTACAGTAACAGGTGCTACATCAAGCGACTATAACGGCACATTTATTGTTACAGTAACAGGCACTACAACGCTAACATACACAATGTTAACTACTCCTGTGGCTAATGCTACTGTAGTAGGAACATATACCGTTGCGTTATACATTACTGGTGTGGATTCTAAAAATCTTATCAATGTAAACTTGTTTAAACATCGCTTGTATTACACCGAGAAAAACAGCATGAAAGTATGGTATTTACCTACTGATGCTATTGGTGGCGCTGCTTTATCACTTGATTTTGGTGGTATTGCCCGTATGGGTGGCTACATTCAAGCAATGGGTACATGGACTATTGATGCTGGACAAGGTGTTGATGACTATGCTGTGTTTGTAACTAATAACGGTGAAGTCATTGTTTATAACGGCACAGACCCTTCTGACCCTGCCGCTTGGGCATTAAAAGGTGTTTGGCAATTAGGACAAACATTTAGTCGCAGATGCTTTTTAAAATGGGCTGGTGACCTTTTATTGCTTACTCAAGATGGTTTAGTACCACTCGCTTCTGCACTTCAATCTAGCAGATTAGACCCTAGAGTTAACATTACAGATAAGATTTATTTTGAAATTTCAAGAGAAATTAGCCTTTATTCTGCTAATTTTGGTTGGCAAATAATATATTTTGCTAGTCCTAATATGTTGCTTATTAATGTGCCTTCAGATGAAGGAATACAGCAATATGTCATGCACACTATCTCTAAAGCATGGTGTAGTTTTACTGGAATTAACGCTACTTGCTTTGAATTAAGCTACGATAACCTATTTTTTGGTGGGAATGGCTATGTAGGTCAATTTTGGAATGGCTATAGCGATGATGGCGCAAATATTAATGCTTCAGTACAACAGGCTTATAGCTATTTTGATGCACCAGGACAGTTAAAACGCTATACATTAGTGCGCCCTATTATTCAAACAGATAATGGTTTTCCAAGCGTTTTATGTGGTATTAATGTCGATTTTGATTATCAAAACCAATTAGGACAAATTGCATTTAACCCTGCTAGTACTGATTTAGGCACTTGGGATAATGCCAAATGGGATGCTAATACATGGGGTGGAAACCTTAGTATTAACCGTATTTGGCAAGGAGTTACAGGCTTAGGATTCTCGGCTGGTATTAATATGAGTATGGCTTCACAAGGAATTGATGTGCATTGGGTATCAACAGACTATGTGATGGAAAAAGGCGGTGTGCTTTAATTAAGAAATAAGCTATAAATCAAGTTATAATTGGTTCAGCCGATTCCTTGGTTATAGTCAAAAAACTTTGAGGAATTAACATGGCAACAAATACAGGATTAAATGGCTTAGGTTTATCTTGGGGTGGTGGTACACAATCTCCATTTGGAAACCCTTATAACACTCAAGACCCTTGGTCTAATGCAGCATATAACACAGCATTAGGTAATCAAGCTGGCGCACAATACGCTACCTCTGCTAATAGAGTTAATCAAAATACGCCTTATGGTTCTTTAAACTATAGTCAAAGCACAGATGCTAATGGCAATCCAGTATGGACAGCAAATCAATCTTTAAGCCAGCCATTACAAGATTTAACTAATTCATCATTAGCTGGTTTGCAAGCAAGTCAAGCAAATCCTATGTATGGTATTAATCCAGGACAAACTTATTCTGACGCTATTATGCAACGCCTTGCACCGCAACAACAACATCAATCAGAATCATCTGATGTGCAATTAGCAAATCAAGGAATTATGCCTGGTTCAGAAGCCTATAATCGTGCTAAAACATTGCTTGGTCAAACACAAAACGATGCCAGAACAAGCGCTATTGTGGGTGGTATGCAAACAGGTTTACAAGCAACTCAAGCACAAAATCAAACTGCGGCTAATATTAAGTCTTTATCAACACCTAATTATGTAAACCCATACACTCAAGCTGCTGTTGCTGGGCCTGATTATTTAGGTGGTGCTGGTCTATCTAATCAAAACGCTATTTCTAACCAAAATATGCAAAATGCTTCTTCTGCTAATTTGCAAAATGGTTTGTTTGGTTTAGGCGGCACAGCTTTAACGGCTTACGCATTAAGTTAATATGGCTGATTTAGCATCCTCACTCAGAAGTTCTGCACCATCGCTTGATGAATTAAGCGCTGCTGGTGGCATGACTGATGTCAATGGCGATACAACATACCAATACAAAGATGCTAGTGGTGGTACTGTTACTGTAGATTCTACAGGTAAATCTGTAGGATATACCCCAACACAATCTTGGTATCAACAACAATATGCTGCACATCCTGATGCAATTCGCTCAGGAATGAATAATGAACAATATTTAGCTCTTGGCCCATTAGACCAAACTTATAATCTTAATGGTCAAAATGTACCTATTACTGGTGCTTATGAGTATCAAATAGACCCTAAAACTGGGGCGCTTTCTAACACTCCAGTTGATAGAAAACAAAGTAGTAACTTTACAGACTGGGCTACAACGCCTGCTGGTGCATTAACTCTTGCTGGTACTGTTTTAGGCGGTGCTTATGGTGCTAGTGCATTGGCTGGTGAAGGTGCTGCTGGTGGTGCTTCAAGTGGCTTTGGTATAAACCCTGCTGCTTCTACTGGAACTTTTGGGTCATTAACTTATCCTGCTGCTGGTAGCACATTTGGTGCTTTAGGTGGTGCGGCTTCTCCTGCTGGCATTGCTGCAACTGAAGCGGCTGCGGGTCTTGGATTAGGGTCTGGTACAACTGCTGGTTTAAGCGCATTGCAAAAAGCCCAATTATTGCGTATGGGTGTAAATTCATTAGGCAAAATGACAGGTGGCACAGGTGGTGGCGGTTATAGCACAATGGCGGGTGGAACTGGTGGCATGACTGCTTATCAGCGTCAAAATCCATATTTAAGCACATCACAACAAAATACTGTACCTGACACAACAACAGCATCATTAATTAATTTGTTAAGAGGTCAAAATGGCTGATATTACAAGCGCTGATTTAACAGCATTACAAAACCCTTATGCAGAAGAACTTGTAGGCTTAAATCGCCAGCAAGCATTAGCGCAAATGCTTTTGCAACAAGGTCAACAACAGCCACAAGGTCAAATGATTAGTGGTCGCTATGTAAAGCCTAGCCCATTACAAGGTGTTAATAACCTATTGCAAACAGCAGCAGGTTTGTATGGTCAAAAACAAGCAGAAAACAAACAATTAGAACTTGCAAAACTTGTAAGACAAAAAGAAGGTGAAGCTGTTAATGCTTATACATCTGCAAAAACGCCACAAGAACAGTTTGCCGCAGCAACAAGTCAATACGCTCCAAGTTATTTAAAATCTGCTGCAACAGAGTTTTTAAAGCCACAAAAATTAGGCGAAGGCGAAACAATAAGTCGCATGAATTTTGGTACAGGTCAATTTGAGCCTATGGCGCAAGGTGGAGAAAAGAAAACTGAGGCTATTCGTGGGTATGAAATGGCTAAGTCACAAGGTTTCCCTGGTAGTTTTTTTGATTATGAACAACAATTAAAGCGTGCTGGTGCTTCTAATGTAAGCGTAAGTATGGATAAAGGTATTGCCGCACAAGTTGGCCCAATGATGAAAGAAGGTCAATTACAAGCTACTAGCGCTGTTAAAGGTATAGATGCTGCAAATCAAGTTATTAATGCTTTGGATACTAATAAATTGTTTACTGGGCCTTTGGCTAATCAAAAATTAAGTATTGCACAATTAGGCACTACATTTGGTGGTGCTTCTGGTGATTTGACACAAAAAATTAATAATACTCGTGCCGCTATTCAAGGACTTGCTGAGATTACATTGCAAGGTCGTCAAGAAATGCACGGTCAAGGCGCTATTACTGAATCTGAAGGCAAATTGGCTGAAAGGGCTAAATCAGGAGATATAAGCCTTACTCCTGGTGAATTAAAGCAACTTGCTAATGCTGCTAAAAGGGCTGGAGAGTTTACTTATAATAATTACCAGACTAAATTACAAATTATGTCTAAAGACCCTGCTACTGCTCAAATGGCCCCTTATTTTGCAGTTAATCAAATGCCACCAAGGCAAGCCCCACAACAAGTACAACAAGTACAACCTAATGCTAATCAACAACTTAATATTCCATCAGCTAATGGTTGGTCTGTAATAGGTGTTAAATAATGACTCAATACACAGTACAAGCTCCTGATGGTAAAGAAATTACATTAGAAGGCCCTGCTGGTGCTTCACAAGAAGATGTTATTGCACAAGCACAAAAACTATATCAGCCTAAAGCTAGTGTAGAAGTTTCTGCTGCTCCTGCTGCACAATTTGGTGAAACTGGTGGTGGTGCTGCTACTGGTAAACCATTATTAGTTAATCGTACTAATGTACAGCCAGAACCACGCCCATTAGAGTCTGCAATGGCTGGACTTACTAAATCAATGGTAGATGTGCCTGTTGCTGCTTCTCAACTAGCAACAGGTGGTAATTTAGGAACAAGTCAATTAGCCCAAAGATTAGGGCAACAAGCTAGTGCTTATCAAGAAGCTAATCCTATATCTTATGGCGCAGGTAGAATAGCTGGAATGATTGCGCCTGCAATGGCTGGTGGTAGTGCTATAGGCGCTATTCCTTCTTTTGCTAAATCTGCACCATTAATGCAAAATGCTGCTTTAGGTGGTATTTCTGGAATGTTAACACCTGAAGAAACAGGTAAAACAGGTCAAGAATTATATAAAGAACAAGTAAAACAAGGCGGTATTGGAGCTACTATTGGCGCAGCAATAACTCCATTTCAAAAGTTAGCAGGAATATTGCGTGGGCCAGAGCAACCAGCACAAATGGCTGGTGCTGTACAAAAAGCTAGAGATGTAGGATATGTAATTCCCCCTACACAAGCAAGAGGTGATATTGCCAATCGTTTAATGGAAGGTGTAGCAGGAAAGATTACTACTGCTCAAAATGCTAGTGCAAGAAACCAAGAAATTACCCATAAGTTAGTAGCAAAGTCTTTGGGACTTCCTGAAGATGAAGTTATCCTTCCCGAAGTATTAAAAGGATTGCGTCAAACTGCTGGTGAATCTTATGCTAAATTGGAAAATATTGGCAAAATTACCCCAGGAAAAGAATATACAGAAGGACTTAATAAGATTGCTGGTAAAGCATTAAAAGCACAAGAAGGCTTCCCTAATGCTCCCGCTAGTCCTGTTGTTGCATTAATAGATTCTTTAAAATCCCCATCTTTTGATTCTTCTGCTGTTATTGCTAAGATTAGTGATTTAAGAAATACAGCTAATAAGGCTTATGCTTCAGGAGATACAGATTTAGGAAAAGCTAGTAAAGATGCTGCTGCCTTGCTTGAAAATACCATTGAAAAACATTTAAAAGATACTAATGATATTTCTTTGCTTAAAGAATTTCGTGATGCAAGACAATTAATTGCTAAATCTTATTCTGTAGAAAAGGCTTTAAATCCAGCTTCAGGAACAGTAGATTCAAGACAATTAGCTGCCCAATTAAAGCGTGGTAAACCATTATCAGAAGAATTAAAAACTGTAGCTGAGTTTGCTAGTCAATTTCCAAAGGCTTCTCAAGTTACAGAAAAAATGGGTAGCTTGCCACAAATTAGTCCTATAGATTATGGATTGGGTGGATTGGCAGCATTATTAACTAACCCTATGGCTATTGCTGGCGTTGCTGCTAGACCAGCTTTAAGGGCTGCTGCATTATCTAATCCTGTTCAAAATAGCTTAATTCAGGGTGCTAAAATGACGCCTGACCAAGCAAATTTAGCTAAATTATTAAGTATTAGAAGCCTGCAAACTGGCTACAAAGGAGCAACAAATGAGTAGAAACGGTAGCGGTACATATAGCTTACCTACGGGTAATCCAGTAGTTACAAATACTACAATTAGCTCTACATGGGCTAATACAACGCTATCTGACATTGCAAACGCATTATCAGGAAGCATAGCTGCTGACGGTCAAACTACCGCTACTGGCAATCTTCAGATGGGCAACAATAAGATTACTGGATTAGCAAATGGCACAGCATCTACAGACGCAGTATCTTTAGGTCAGCTATCAGGCATGATTCGCCAGACTGTTGTTGCTACATTTAATGCCCAAAGCACAACAACTTCTGCTAGTTTTGTTAATACTTCTGTTACTGCATCTATTACTCCTAGTAGCGCATCTAGCAAAATCTTAGTTCTTTTTTCTTCTTCTGCTTACATTTACAACTATGACAATGAACAAAACATTGACATTTATAACGGCACAGCAGAAGTAACAGGTAGCTATCGTATTAATAAAGTGTATTTGCCTATTGAGGGCGCATCACAAGAAAATAGAAACCCATTCTCAATTAATGTGATTGATAGTCCTGCAACAACTTCTGCCGTTACTTATACAGTACGCCAGCGTTGCACAAACGGTTCTTCTGCTTTAGTTGCTGTTGGTTCAGGTGATACTGGTTCTTCTTGCATTATTTTGATGGAGATTTTGTAATGGCTACGATGGCACAAGCAATACAGGCATTAGCGCCTAGCGCACAATTTAGTATTTTTGGCGAAGATTACAGCACTTTAGTATGGTTATCGCCTGAGATTACACAGCCTACTGAAGAAGCTGTAGTAGCGGAACAACTTGTATTAGATGAACAAGCACCTTTAAATGCTTGTAAAAACAAAGCAAATTCATTGTTATCTGCAACAGATTGGACAACTATTCCTGATGTTGCTAATCCTGCTGTTTCTAATCCTTATTTAATGAATCAATCTGTTTTTGCATCATATAGAAGCACAATTCGTCAATTAGCTGTATATCCTGTAGCTAATCCTACATGGCCAACAGTACCTACAGAACAATGGAGCGCCTAATGTTTATCGTATCTTGGTTATTTGACAGATTAGGCTATATGCCTAAAGTAAGTGTTGAATCTACATGGCCTTTCCCTGCTACGCAAAAAGATTATGTAGCGCCTGAATTTGAAAAAGTTGTTAAAAAGACAGTTAAAAAAGCAACTACCCGTAAACCTAAAAAATGAGTATTGACATGGCTGACGATTTTGATATGTTTAAATTTGGTGGCTTGGTCAATCAAGTTGAGAATCTACAAGCTAAAGTGGACTCAATGGATAGGGACATTAAAGAATTATTAGAACTTGCCAATAAGTCAAAAGGCGGTTTTTGGATGGGGATGACAATCGCTTCTATTGTTGGCGGTTTTATTACTTACATTACCAGTTTTTTATTTCACAAATGAAGCGTATGCGTCAATCGAGGACTATGTGGTTCTCGCTTGCGTTGGTTATTTTTGGTGCTTTATTTGATAATTTTTCATATTTGCAGTCAGTTATAAGCGAAAGATACTATGGCGTATTGCTGGTTGGCATTGGTATTATTGTGGCTATATTGCGTTTTCTTACTACTGGGCCTGTAGAATGAACTACATCTTATATCCGTTTTTAGTCATTATTAACCTAATTGGCACAGCGTTAACTTATCCATTAGCACCATTAATCGTGCTATTTAAGTCTAATCAAGTAGGTTGGTTAGACAACGCTACAAAGCAAGGAAATGGGCCAAGATTATTTAAGTTTTTGTCATGGTTTCAAACTCCAGACAATAGCTTAGATGGTGACCATACTTTTCAAAATTTATTTCCCCCTAGTTGGTGGTCAAGATGCCATTGGTTATGGAGAAATCCTTTCTACGGCTTTGCCGTAAAAACCTTTGATGGTTCTACAGGAATGAGCTATTCAGGCGATTTAGACTGTAGCCCTACAAAACCTGGTCATATCCTTGTTAAAGGTCATGGTCTATTTCAATGGGTTTATTACAAGAAATTAGGTTCTAAGTGTTTATATTTAAACTTTGGCTGGAACATCAAGGCCCTCGTAGAACCAGGGTTTATTACTCCTACACAATGGGTTGACAATACCGCACTTATAAAAGATTACCCTGCTACTTTTGCTTTTTCACCAAGGATTGTTTAATGTTTCCATTGCCTATAAGTACATGGATTATGGCTGGTTTAAGCGTTATAGCTTTAGCTGGTTTTGGTTATGGAAAATATCAACATAACAAATATGTTAATTTTAAAGTAGAAGTCGAGGCTATTGCCAAAATACAAGAAGCCCATGTCGAGTCAATCCAAAAACAACACGCTTTAGTCACTAAAGGAATCGCCAATGAATACGATGCAAAAATTGCTGCTTTGCGGAATTATTACAAATCTACAAGCGTGTGGAACAGTAACAGCAGTCAAGTGTCAGGACTTTCCACTACCCCCAAGTCAGTTGATGTTATCACCGCCTACAATGTTCTTGCTGGCTCCTGCTCAGAAACAACCCAACAAGTAGTTAGTTTGCAAGAATGGATAAACGCCCAAATAGGCATTAAATGAACAATTTTAAAGAGTGTTTAGCATTAGTTTTAAAGTCTGAAGGTGGTTGGACTGGCGCACAAGGCCTTAAAGGTGACCCAGGCGGAGAAACGAATCTAGGCGTTACTAAAGCGGTTTGGGAAGAATGGGTAGGTCATCCTGTTAATAGTATGAAAAACCTTACTCCTGACCTTGTAGCACCTTTATATGAACAAAGATACTGGAGGCCTTGCTATGGAGAAGTATTACCTAGGGGACTCGACTTGCTTAGTTTTTCAATGGCAGTTAACGCAGGCCCAGGCAGAAGCGTTAAATTGCTTCAACAATCTCTTGGATGTGTACCTGACGGAGTTATTGGCCCAGCAACAAGAAGCCTTATTCTCGCAACTAATAGTGCAACTCTTATCTCAAAATTCTCAGAAACTAGGCGGGAATACTACCGTTCATTAAAGACATTTCCTATCTTTGGTGCAGGATGGTTAAAGCGTGTCGATAATGAAGAAAAAGAAGCATTAAATATGTGCAAGAACGGTTAAAGCGCTTTTGCGTAATTCTTGTGTAATTCATAACGCTTTTGTAAAGCAACAAAACAAGCATCTTTAAAATCTGTGTAATGACCAAAATGGTATTTTTTCCCATTTAATGCTATTTCAACAGCCCATTTATTTGCGTCTTTTCTCCAATGCACACCTTTAACACCTGATTTATTGTTAATTGGTTTTTGTTTATTATGTGCGTTTTGACTTTTAGTGGCTTCTCTTAAATTTTCAATTCTATTGTCATTTCTTATTCCATTTATATGGTCAACCTCAAAAGGAAAATATCCATAATGATAGAAGAATATAAGTCTATGACCTCTGTATCTTTTTTTATCAACTTTAATATGAACATAACCATCTTGGTTTAATGTTCCAGCTTTAGTACCAGCTTTTATGCTTTGTCTTGCATTTTTCCAGTATAAATTTCCATTTTCGTAATCAAAAGTTTCTTTTAATTTTTGTTGGGATATAATTTGGTCAGCCATGCAATACCTCTATATTGTGGTGGTCAGAAACCCCTATGTAGCGAAAACTACTAGGGGTTTTCGTTATTATATCAAAAACGGGTAATTATTAAATAAGCCACTAAAGCTAGTGTTGTTAATACCCCTAAAACACTCCAAAACACGCTGTATTCGCTTTCTTTTGGCTTAGTAATAGCTACACACCAATCATCTGTTTTAAACGCTTCTGCCATTGAATTAGGGGTTTTACGACAACTGCGAATTACAAAGTCTGAATAGTTCATTTCTCTTGTGCCTTTTTTAGTATTGCTCTAGCAAATTCAACATAACCAAATCTTTCTCCTTCGAGTCTTTGATGTATATGTTCTTTAGCTATATCAATTATTTCCTCATCTGTTAGTGTCTTTAGCTGTGGCGAGCAAGTATGAATAGAATCACCAGTAACTTTTTGACCGCAAGCAGAACAAGCAGTCCATACATCAATTAAAGTAATTGTGCCGTCATGGTTATTTTTAATCATTTCTCTTGTGCCTTTTTTTCTAATTGATGTACTTTGCTCATTGCCTGTGTTGCCAAGTTGTGCATATCTTTGTACTTGCGTTTCCATTCTTCTATTTCAAGTGCTTGCTGTTTAACAATGCTTTCTGCAAGCCCAAATTGGCGCAACATATTGGCGGCTTTACCAACTAAATGCTCAGATGTATAGGGTTTTTGTCTAGACTTATCTAATTCATCAGCTAGTTCATTTGCAGTCATACATTTCCTCGTAAGTTAACCAAGGTTTAGACACTAATTTGTAGCCAAAGATATACCATAATGGCCCACTAGACACTTCTACAATGCGTCTTTTGCTTTCAATGGCGACTAGCTTTTCAAGAGTGTGCGTAATGTGATTTTTATACTTAAACATTTCTTTAAAAGCAGATTTAGGTCTATATCTCATATTGTTAGCCCATTTTCATTAACAGTAACTTGCATAGGGTCAGATTCATGCACAGCTAACAGATTAGCGCCTAATGGGTATAGTTTGTAACCATGTTCTGTTAAGGCTGCATCTAAACTTGTACACTTTGCTACTTCAATAAACAGCACAGGATGGCACTCATCTATGACTTTCCATGCGCCAGCTAATACTTCTTCTTCCATGCGTTCTACATCAATCTTAATCAAGTCGCATCTTTGCAAGCCTATAGAGTCTATTGTTACTAGACCAATTTGTTTTTTGCTAGTAACTTCTTGACCAATATCTTCTTTTTCTGGATGGTCTTTTAACTCTAAAGAACCATAAGAAGAAGGCTTAAAATAATTGGGTTCTGGAATCGTTAAGCTGCCATTTTCTGCGCCAACTGCTAAATTTTTAGCCGTGACATTAAAACAGTTGTTTATAGCGATATTTCCGCACAAAGCATAGTAAATCTTTTCTTGGGCTTCTAGGCTAATAATATGACCCCAAGTTGTCATTAATCTACCCCAAGATACTGTATGTACACCAATATTTGCACCGCAATCTATTGCTATTACGCCATCACCAAAGTTTTCACGCCTTTTTTGCAAAATAATCTTTAAAAAATCTACTTCATTTGCATCGTAACTACCTGTATTTAATAAAGAAAATCCTACTCCAAAGCCTTTACCATCTTCTACCATCTTATAGTCGTTTTTATTAAGAATAAGAGTACCTTGGTTAGTTGATGTAACTACAAATGCAATAGGGTTCATTCTGCTTCCTTAGATTTAAGATAATTTTTTAACGCTTTATCATCTTCTTTAAAGATTTTGTTAAATAAGTTATGGGTTGGCATCCTGACTGTATGGTCGTGAAATCTGCCATGCAAAACATAATAAGAAAATGCCCTACAAGCTAATTCATACTCTTGACAGTCTGTTTTTTGACTGCAATGGTCACAAGGGGCTTCACCCTCAAATACACTACTAATATATGTTTGCATAAATCCCCAATTAAAAGTAGCAGGTCATGTCTTTTTAGTTTGAAATCCCAAAGGGCCATAAAGCTGAATAGTGTCAAGACCTGCTATGTAAGTAATTTATTAAAGTTTCATGCACTTTGACATAAGGATATACCCTATGTTTGTTGTAAAAAAGAGACAAAAAGGCGACCTACTTGCTTCTTTACGCTTTCGGTCATTGGAAGGTGAGGCTGACTCTCGTGTGAAGGAGTAATGGAAGGGGAAACCAAGCCAGCCTCGTAATTAGTTTAACTTATTTTTCAATTTATAAATATTTACCAAATTTAGAAACATCTGGTAGCCATCTCTAAGGTCTTGCTCGCTATGTTCATAAATAGCGACTACATTTGTTTCACCATTGATATAGACATTAGCGCATCGTGCAGATGGGGCTAAAACCTCTCTATACGCTGCAAGCTGTAGTGTATGCTCTAGGTAGGGTGTTAAATCACCAGGGAATTTCTCCGTGGTTTTGAAGTCAATAACGACCCCAGAGAAGTCATGGTGTGGCTTGCAATACAAATCGCATTTACCACCATATCCTTCTGCTGCGTTAACTAAACTCTGTTCAGGAATCCATAACTGCGCCCCAAAATGGGCCGTTATAGCCTCATCTACAGTTTTGACATACGCTGGCATATCTGGCACATATTCTTGCGAATAGTGGGCTTCTATCCAATCGTGGATAATTGTGCCTCTATCAGCAGCTTCACGACTTTTGCGCTTGGCTAACTCTAATATTCTAGAAATCCAAGATTTTTCATCTTCCCCATCTAATCGTGGGTTTTCTGTAGCAGCATACAAGACTTGGGTTTGTTTCCAAGTGTCAAGTCCAGCTTTAGATAATTGGCTGTTAATTGTAGAAACGGAAGGTACGAGAGTGCCTGGTGCTGCTTTTGCATCTCGCAAAGTTGTATTGCGTTCTTTTCCATTTTTACCTGTAGTTGTATAGCGTGGTGAGCCTGTAACGGCACAGTACCAATGTTCTGACATTTATTTCCCCTTTAAATGCTTATTTAAGTAATTCTAAAATTGCTTCTCTATCTATTTCAGTAATGCACATATCAGCGCATACCTGAATCACATCTTTGAGTATTAACTCTAAATCTATGGGTTCAAAAGAAATTAACCTTCTTTCTTCATCTACCCCATAGGCTTCCATTGTAATAATGGCCTTTTCGCCAATAACATCTTTGATGTGACTCAGCATGGCTATCTCCTAGAAAGGAACATCATCTTCAATGGTATGGCGCTGAATTTCATCGCTACCAGCAGACTTAAATCCTACTGGTGCTTTTTCTTTGCCAATCGCAATGCTAAAAAACTTGCCTTTTTTACCTTCTTTAATCCAACTCGAAAGGTAATGTTCTTTACCATTAACCATAATCGAACCCGTGTAATCAGGGTGATTTTCCGTTGTTTTGCGGTCATTTTTGAATAAACTCCCCGAGCCTTCTTTTGGAATATAAGACATTAGATTTCCTTTGCTTTAACTACTGCTGGTTTAAATTCTGTTTTGTTTGATGCTGTATTGCCGTCATCGTCAGCTTGGACAATTCCTAAGAAAGCCGTCAAAGCGCCTCTACGCATATAGGTAATAGCTGCTAAACAGCCGTGAGCATCTTGTTTTGCAACTGGTATAGACATTTCTTGCTCAATCCATTCTCCAGACGCATGGCAAAGGCGTGTTACTAGCCACATACGGCCCTCGAAATAGTTTCCAGGCATTTGTATAACAGATAGCCCATTGGCAGATAAAAGAGAACGGCAAGAATCCCAAACACTCTCCAAATCAGCGTATTTAGACTTGAAGAACGGATTTGCAGAATCTTTGGTCGCATAAGTAAGTTGTCCTTGAACAATGGATAGTGCTTTTGCTAAGTTAGCAATGCTTTCAGATTGACTCATTTTGCACCTCTAATTGTTGGAAAAGACTCAAGAGGATTTCCAAAAATACCACCAAAATCTTCAAATACAGACTGAAGCAATACATTGCGTTTGTTGTTAGGTTTGCCACAAGCTGCACGAATGACATCAATATCGTCTTGTGCTAACTCTGTGCCAAATTCCATGTTTTGAAGCGCTATTTCTAAGCGTTCTTCCATTTCTAGCATTACTTGGTTTAATTCAGACATTTAAGTTCCCCTTAAATACATAGCGAAATTGCTATAAGTAATACTTTAAACCATAATTTAAAGAATTGCAACAAGTGTTGTAAAAATAATACTTTGGGGTTAAACTTGCGTAATGAACCTTAATCTTACTCACCAGCAAATGATAAGTCTTTTGGGCGGTGTTAAAGCCGTTAGCAAAAGAACAGGCGTGTCAGTTCAAGCAGTTAATAAATGGAAGCTACAAAACGCTATTCCAGTTGATAAGCTAATGATGCTTGCAGCCCTTATCGAAAAAGAATCGCATGGCTTAGTAACTCGCCAAGATATGTTTCCTAAATCATGGTTATGGGTCTGGCCTGAAATTGTGCCAAAAAACAACAGTTTTATTGAAAGAGAATAATGTAGAATTACTTTCCTTTCTTGAGGCTCTAACGACATACCAGGGGAAAGGAATCACAGCGCTACTGGGGGTAATGGTTGAAACAGCGCAATATAGGTGGCGAAGATAGTGCCTATACCATGCAAGACTGTCGGGTGATGCGATTCCTCAATGGAAGCATTTGAAGGCAAACCTAGGTAGGCTAGGTGTGCTTAAACCTCTTGGAATTACTATTAAAGACCTTACTAACACCTATAGGTACTAATAACATAACCTAACTAATACCTATAAGTACCATAAATACAACATTAGGGAAAATACTTAGTGACAATACCAAAAAACAGTACGAAACTGTTATTACTCAATAACGAGTAACAAAGGGGAATTAAATGAAAACATATAAGTGGACTGTAGAATTTGAAATTGCTGAAACATGGGTAGAGGATGGTTTTAATATTGACCAAGACCGTGCTACTGACATAATTGCTAATGCACTTCCTTACGCTAATGGTGAAGAATTTAAAGCAACAGTTTTAAAAGCTCCAACCGAAAAAACAATTCGTAAAGCACAAGGTTACACAAATTAATTAACAGCCCCTACAGGGGCAATTTTTAAAGGGGTTTAAAAATGAAAGACTTATTAGGCGCTTGTTTATTAGGTGCAATATTAGGTGGTATGTTTGCATACGGAATACCAGCTAAAGCACAAACTTATCAGATGACAAACCCACAAGGTTACAGTCAAGGTACAGTACAGATTCAAGGAAACACAGCCCAATTTGTAAACCCTATGGGTTACACCACTCAGACTGCTACTATTTACCCTAATCAGATTGTATTTACAAGCCCAAGTGGTTATACAACTGGCGTAGTAGGTACACCGCAATACACAACACCAGCTAGTCCATCTACACCTACAAGCCCACGCACCCTACAATAGGAGAGGAGAATGTTTGATGAATTTTGGTCTATTTATCCACGCAAAGTTAATAAAGCAGTTGCACGAAAGTGCTGGCAACGACTTACAGAAGCACAACAGCTTATGGCTGCAAAAGCTATTAGCGTACATTGCGACTACTGGAAAGCAAAAGAAACTGAGTTAGAATTTATACCCCATGCAAGCACTTGGCTTAATGGTGAGCGCTATGAGGATGAATTGGTAATAGAACCTAAGAAAGAAAAAGTTGACAAAAAGTGGATGTTTTCTAACGAAGGTATTGAGGCCAAAGCAAGAGAGCTTGGGGTATTGGGTACAGGCTACGACTCTTATGACAGCCTTAAACGAAAATGTATGAGAAAACTAAACATCGCTGTGGCGTAAGACAGTTATGCAAATGGCGTAAAGAATGGGGTTTAAACAAGTTTAGACTTTATCTTACTAAACATAAACTTGACGATAAGCTACTTCAAGATTTTTATACGCAATATGAAAAAGGCAACAGGGGAGAAATAAACAAATGGCTTTAGATAAAATATTAATTGCAATGACAGGATTTTCTTATTGCATAGTCGCAGTTATTCAGCTTAAAAAAGGGTCTATACCTAACGCAATGATTTGGGCTGGTTATAGCTTTAGTCAAATTGGACTTTGGATGGCGCTAAAGTGAATGGAAAACTTAAATGAGTTGGCTCTTTTCGCAGGCGCTGGTGGAGGAATACTCGGTGGACATCTTCTTGGATGGAGAACAGTTTGTGCCGTTGAATGGGAACAATACCCAGCAAGCGTATTGTGCGCCAGACAAAATGACGGGCTTCTCCCGACTTTCCCGATTTGGGATGATGTACAAACCTTTGACGGAAAACCTTGGCGAGGAATTGTTGATGTCGTATCTGGCGGGTTTCCATGCCAGGACATTAGCGCAGCAGGAACGGGGGGGGGAATTACTGGAAGCCGAAGTTCAATGTGGGGAGAGATGGCAAGGATTATTGGCGAAGTTAGACCAAAATACGCTTTTGTGGAAAATTCCCCAATGCTCACTATTAGAGGACTTGGAACAGTCCTTAGAGATTTGGCCACGATTGGGTACGATGCGGAATGGTGTGTGTTGGGAGCAGACTCAGTTGGATTGCCACATAGACGAGAACGAATTTGGTTGTTGGCTTCCGACTCCAACAGTAAGCATGAAAAACGGATGTTCAAGCAAAAGATACCTAAATTCAAAGGATTACCGAGGCTCAATGCCTATGGAGTGGATAAGAGTGAGCAAGGATTGCGCTCAATACTTTCACCCGGATTATGCCGAGCTTGTAATGGACTTCCCGGACAAATGGACAGACTTAAAGCCGTTGGAAATGCACAAGTACCAAGAGTGGCTGCAAAAGCCTTTGAAATCTTAATAGAAAGATTGCAAAATGAAAGACCCAAATGATGCTATCGACTTTATCTTTAAGACAGCGCCAGCGTACGCTAAGGCAAAAGGAGAACTTGCACAACTCGAAGCGTTTAAATCAAGCCTTAAGGCTATCAAGATGGCTGAAACTAACGAACAATCTCTTGGGGCGCAGGAGCGTGAGGCTTATCGAAGCGAAGATTATCAGAATCTATGCAAAGCGATTGGACACGCTACGGAACAGGCAGAAGCACTTAAATGGCAATTAGTTGCCGCTCAACTTAGAGTAGAAATTTGGAGAACTGAACAAGCTAGTAACAGGGCTTTTGATAGAATGGTAAAATAAACAAAACCCCTAAAGGTCAGCAAACCAATAGGGGCTTCTAATCAAATCAATGGAAAGATTGACATGACTGCACAAATTTTAACCCAAGAATACTTACATACGCTTTTTGAATACAAAGATGGAATTTTGTATTGGAAAGAAAACCGTGTTGCAAATAAAATAAAAGGCAAAAAAGCTGGTTGCCTTGATGGAAAAGGTTATTTGCAAACAAAAATTAGCAATGTTTTGCACAAAAATCATAGAATTATTTTTATGATGTTTAATGATTTTTTACCAAAGTCAATAGACCATATTGACGGGAATCCTTTAAATAACAATATTAAAAATTTAAGAGAAGCTACAAATTCACAAAATATAATGAATGCAAAAATTTCATCAAATAACACATCGGGATTTAAAGGTGTTGAATGGAATAAAAGATTAAAACGATGGACAGTAAGATTGCAAGTTAACGGAAAAAGAAAGTATTTTGGATGTTTTAAAAATATTGATTACGCTAAATTTGTTTCTGAAGCCATGAGATATAAATATCACCAAGAATTTGCGAGAACAAAATGACCGATTACTCAGAAAACTACCTTAAACTTCAAAGACTTATGAAATCTTATCATAATGCTACACTTAAATGTGATTATGAATTAGCTACACAATTAGCCCATGAGTTATCAGAAGAAACTATTAAATTAGAGTTTGCTACTTATGACCAGATAAGAAAACAATGGTTAAGTTAATGCGTAATATGTTTGCAAAACATCAAGACTACGCAGACTTTAAAGGATTGATTGCTACTAACCCTGGTTTTGTACCATGTGATTTAGATGGTATTGCAGAGCGCAATGGGCAATTTCTAATAATGGAATGGAAACGCCCAGGCGAAAAGGTTAGTGATGGACAAAGAATTATGTTGCAAGCTCTTGCTGCTAAACCTAGCTTTATGGTGGTTATTATCTATGGTAATACTGATACTGAAACTATAATAGATTCATACTGGTTACTTACACCTGAAGGCAAACCTGTAAAATCAGGAATAGGGTTTGAGTCTTTCAAACAGTTTTATAGAGATTGGTATGCACTAGCAGATGGCAACTAAAGCAGAAAAAGACAATTATGCAAAACTGGCACGACTGGGCTGTATATTGTGCAAACAAACAGATGTGCGAAACCTTGACGATTCCCCTGTTGAAATGCACCACATCAGAAGA
>Ga0208876_1000074_pt1 | contig 36472 bp, 34 predicted proteins | sample CryBogCBH03Jun09_FD_184614 | JGI IMG/M metagenome (GOLD analysis project Ga0208876, IMG submission 184614) | Freshwater microbial communities from Crystal Bog, Wisconsin, USA - CBH03Jun09 (SPAdes) | ecosystem: Environmental > Aquatic > Freshwater > Lake | place: Crystal Bog, Wisconsin, USA... | reverse complement strand
TTATAAATGATGTCCGGCGGCGATCTACTCTCCCACAAGGTCCCCCTTGCAGTACCATCGACGCTGAGAGGCTTAGCTTCCGGGTTCGGAATGGGACCGGGCGTTTCCCTCTCGCTATGGCCGCCGAAACTCTTTCGAGTTGGCAGAACATCCTTCAAACATGTCTCCATGTTCTACAGGTCTACTTTATGTAGTTTTTAGTTCCCGACCGTAACTCGGGAACCACACAGTGAACGCGATTAAAAAAAATGTAGTTAAATCCTCGGCCTATTAGTACCGGTCAGCTCCATGAATTGCTCCACTTCCACTTCCGGCCTATCAACCCAATGGTCTCTTGGGGGCCTTACCCGATAAATCGGTGAGAAACCTAATCTTGAAGCGAGCTTCCCGCTTAGATGCTTTCAGCGGTTATCCCTTCCGAACGTTGCAAATCGGCCGTGCTCCTGGCGGAACAACCGACACACAAGAGGTTCGTCCGTCCCGGTCCTCTCGTACTAGGGACAGCCCTTCTCAAGTTTCTTTCGCGCACAGAAGATAGGGACCGAACTGTCTCACGACGTTCTGAACCCAGCTCGCGTGCCGCTTTAATGGGCGAACAGCCCAACCCTTGGGACCTACTCCAGCCCCAGGATGCGACGAGCCGACATCGAGGTGCCAAACCTTGCCGTCGATATGGACTCTTGGGCAAGATCAGCCTGTTATCCCCGGGGTACCTTTTATCCGTTGAGCGACGGCGCTTCCACAAGCCACCGCCGGATCACTAGTTCCTGCTTTCGCACCTGCTCGACATGTCTGTCTCACAGTTAAGCTCCCTTGTGCACTTACACTCGACATCTGATTGCCAACCAGACTGAGGGAACCTTTGAGCGCCTCCGTTACTTTTTAGGAGGCAACCGCCCCAGTTAAACTACCCACCAGACACTGTCCCTGATCCAGATAATGGACCGAGGTTAGAAACTCAAAACGTTCAGAGTGGTATTTCAATGATGACTCCACGAACACTGGCGTGCCGCTTCAAAGTCTCCCACCTATGCTACACAAAACGTTCCGAGTACCAATATCAAGATATAGTAAAGGTCCCGGGGTCTTTCCGTCTTTCTGCGCGTAACGAGCATCTTTACTCGTAATGCAATTTCGCCGAGTTCGCGGTGGAGACAGTTCTCAAGTCGTTACGCCATTCGTGCAGGTCGGAACTTACCCGACAAGGAATTTCGCTACCTTAGGATGGTTATAGTTACCACCGCCGTTTACTGGGGCTTAAGTTCTCAGCTTCGCCTTGCGGCTAACCAGTCCCCTTAACCTTCCAGCACCGGGCAGGCGTCAGTCCGTATACATCGTTTTGCAACTTCGCACGGACCTGTGTTTTTGGTAAACAGTCGCTTGAGACTATTCTTTGCAGCCAACTCGCGCCACGGGAGTAAATCCCTACACGCAAATTGGCCCCCCTTCTCCCGAAGTTACGGGGGTATTTTGCCGAGTTCCTTCACCACGATTCTCTCGATCACCTTGGTATTCTCTACCTGACCACCTGAGTCGGTTTCGGGTACGGGCCGTTTTATACCTCGCTAGAAGATTTTCTTGGCAGCATAGGATCATTCACTTCGCCATTCGGCTCGGCATCAGGTCTCAGACAGTGGAATGCGGATTTGCCTACATTCCGTCCTACTCCCTTACCCCAGGACAACCATCGCCTGGGTTGAACTACCTTCCTGCGTCCCTCCATTGCTTGACTACTACCACCTTGGGTCGCGCGCTCCAGTCGACCAGGTAAACCCGGTCTTCCTTCAGGCACTTAGCATTGGTGATTCGCCATGGGCGGTATAAAGCGGGTACTGGAATATCAACCAGTTGTCCATCGACTACGCCTGTCGGCCTCGCCTTAGGTCCCGACTTACCCTGGGCGGATTAGCCTGGCCCAGGAACCCTTGGTCATTCGGTGGACGGGTTTCTCACCCGTCTTTCGCTACTCATGTCTACATTCTCACTCGTGTAGGTTCCACGGCTGGATTCCTCCGCCGCTTCACTACCTACACGACGCTCCCCTACCCATCCACACTCCTGGATCTTGCGACCGGGATAGTGTGTGAATGATAGAACGTCGGTGGCGTGCTTGAGCCCCGTTACATTGTCGGCGCGAAATCACTTGACCAGTGAGCTATTACGCACTCTTTTAAGGGTGGCTGCTTCTAAGCCAACCTCCTGGTTGTCTATGCGACTTCACATCCTTTTCCACTTAGCACGCGCTTTGGGACCTTAGTTGCTATTCTGGGTTGTTTCCCTCTCGACGACGAAGCTTATCCCCCGCCGTCTCACTGCCACGCTCTCACTTACAGGCATTCGGAGTTTGGCTGATGTTGGTAATCTTGTAGGACCCCTCGACCATCCAGTAGCTCTACCTCCTGTAAGAAACACGTGACGCTGCACCTAAATGCATTTCGGGGAGAACCAGCTATCACGAAGTTTGATTGGCCTTTCACCCCTAACCACAGCTCATCCCCTAATTTTTCAACATTAGTGGGTTCGGTCCTCCATACGGTCTTACCCGTACTTCAACCTGGCCATGGATAGATCACCTCGCTTCGGGTTTAGATGCTGCGACTATGACGCCCTATTCAGACTCGCTTTCGCTACGGCTTCCCCTCGACGGGTTAACCTTGCCACAACACACTAACTCGTAGACTCATTCTTCAAAAGGCACGCTGTCACCGAACAAGTCGGCTCCAACGGTTTGTATGCAAACGGTTTCAGAATCTATTTCACTCCCCTTTCGGGGTTCTTTTCACCTTTCCCTCACGGTACTTGTTCACTATCGGTCTCCAGAGAGTATTTAGGCTTAGCGGGTGGTCCCGCCAGATTCACACCGGATTACACGAGTCCGGTATTACTTGGGATCCCAGAAATAAGTTGCTGACGTTTCGACTACAGGGGTATCACCTTCTGTGCCGGACTTTCCCACGTCCTTCATCTACATCAGCAGTTTATGACTTATTGCTAGTGCGGCAGCACTAACGATCTGGTCCCACGACCCCGAACATGCAACGCCCGCCGGCTTGGCACATATTCGGTTTAGCCTCTTCCGCTTTCGCTCGCCACTACTAACGGAATCACGGTTGTTTTCTCTTCCTGTGGGTACTGAGATGTTTCACTTCCCCACGTTTCCTTTATCTACCCTATATATTCAGGTAGAAATAATGGGACATGACTCCCATTGGGTTCCCCCATTCGGTAATCCTCGGATCGAAGCTCTGTTGGCAGCTCCCCGAGGCTTTTCGCAGCCTCATACGACCTTCTTCGGCTTCTGGAGCCTAGGCATCCGCCATTTGCACTTAATAATTTTTCTACATTAAAGATTGACTGACAATCCGAAGATTATTCAGTCAAAGATGCTCGCGTTCACTGTGTAGTTCTCAAGATACGGGCGGCCTTAGGAGCTGGTAACCGCTTATCTCTCTTCCACTCGGAATCCTGAAAGGATCCGTCAGATGAGGACAGTTCGATTGCTCACTAAGTCCAGAGGGTTCGTACCCTCAGGACCCAACAACGTGCATGAAGTAATTTCATAAAAGTGAACTTTCCACTCCGCACCCGAAGGCTTGGTTGTACTAGTTATTAGATGATTTTGACTTCACAAATCAATGCTCCACTGTTCTTTGAGATCCGCTTTTGGCGGTCTCCTTAGAAAGGAGGTGATCCAGCCGCACCTTCCGGTACGGCTACCTTGTTACGACTTCGTCCCAATCACCGATCCCACCTTAGGCAGCTCCCTCCTTGCGGTTGGGCCACTGACTTTGGGTGTTACCGACTTTCGTGACGTGACGGGCGGTGTGTACAAGCCCCGGGAACGTATTCACCGTAGCGTTGCTGATCTACGATTACTAGCAACTCCGACTTCATGAGGTCGAGTTGCAGACCTCAATCCGAACTGAGACAGACTTTTTGGGATTCGCTCCACCTTACGGTATCGCAGCCCTTTGTACCTGCCATTGTAGCATGCGTGCAGCCCAAGACATAAGGGGCATGATGATTTGACGTCATCCCCACCTTCCTCCGTGTTGACCACGGCAGTCTCCTGTGAGTCCCCAACTAAATGCTGGCAACACAGAACGAGGGTTGCGCTCGTTGCGGGACTTAACCCAACATCTCACGACACGAGCTGACGACAACCATGCACCACCTGTATACCGCCCTTGCGGACACAACATCTCTGCTGCTTTTCGGTATATGTCAAGCCTTGGTAAGGTTCTTCGCGTTGCGTCGAATTAAGCCGCATGCTCCGCTGCTTGTGCGGGGCCCCGTCAATTCCTTTGAGTTTTAATCTTGCGATCGTACTCCCCAGGCGGGGCGCTTAATGCGTTAGCTGCGTCGCAGAGACCGTGGAAGGTCCCCACAACTAGCGCCCACCGTTTACGGCGCGGACTACCAGGGTATCTAATCCTGTTCGCTCCCCGCGCTTTCGCTCCTCAGTGTCAGTATTGGCCCAGAGACCTGCCTTCGCCATTGGTGTTCCTCCTGATATCTGCGCATTCCACCGCTACACCAGGAATTCCAGTCTCCCCTACCAAACTCTAGCTAGCCCGTATCGAGTGCAGGTCTGGGGTTGAGCCCCAGAGTTTCACACCCGACGTAACTAACCACCTACGAGCTCTTTACGCCCAATAATTCCGGACAACGCTTGCACCCTATGTATTACCGCGGCTGCTGGCACATAGTTAGCCGGTGCTTCTTTTGCAGGTACCGTCACTTTCGCTTCTTCCCTGCTGAAAGCGGTTTACAACCCGAAGGCCTTCATCCCGCACGCGGCGTCGCTGGGTCAGACTTGCGTCCATTGCCCAATATTCCCCACTGCTGCCTCCCGTAGGAGTCTGGGCCGTGTCTCAGTCCCAGTGTGGCCGGTCGCCCTCTCAGGCCGGCTACCCGTCGTCGCCTTGGTGAGCCATTACCTCACCAACAAGCTGATAGGCCGCGAAGTCATCCTCCACCGAAATTCTTTCAAAACTCAGTGATGCCACTTATGTTTCAATATTCGGTATTAGCCCCGGTTTCCCGGAGTTATCCCAAAGTGGAGGGCAGATTCTTCACGTGTTCCTCACCCGTTCGCCACTAATCCATCCCGAAGGACTTCATCGTTCGACTTGCATGTGTTAAGCACGCCGCCAGCGTTCGTCCTGAGCCAGGATCAAACTCTCCATAGAAAGTTGTGATCTGGCAAAAAACAAAACTAGCGTTTATAGCTGTTTATGTTTTACCAATTGTTTTTGTTTTGTAATGATCTCAAAAAGAGAAAATACAAAGGAATTTGGACTTACTACAGACATGCGAACATGCCCATATAAGCCCTTTGATTGGCATTGATTTTTGCACGTTGTTGAGTTCTCAAGGTACGAGCGCGCTCCACTCACGGTAATTTCTCACCGCTTGCAGGGCAGACTGCTTAACTTAATGCAAGATGGACATTAGGTCAATTTCACATAGACCAGGACCAAACACAAGCTATTTGCAGATTGTCGTCGCACGGCCTCTTTTCAGTCCGTTCCGCGAGCGAGGACGTACCATAACCCGAACCGGGCGCAAGGGTCAAATCGCTCACCCAAAGAGCGCTGTGCGATCCGCCACATTTTCAGCGGGATATGCAGAAAAGCCCTGAAACCATTGATTTATAAGGGTTTCAGGGCTCCTACCAGAAGTTTTGGAAACTAGCTGGGCAGTACTTCTACCGTCGCCAGATCGCGCTTCCCTTTGCGGAGCAGTAGAAAACGCCCGAAAAGTAGGCTCTCTGGAGCGGGAGCGAAGGCCTCGGAGAGCACCTTCTCGTTATTGAGATATGCGCCACCTTCTTTGACGATGCGACGCGCGGCTGATTTCGACTCTACGACCCCAGTTGCTGCTAGGAGATCAACCCACGTGGGTAGCGGCTCCCCCGCATTGACCGTCGTGCGCGGAAGCTGTGCGAGGGCTGCAGCCAGCGTCCGTTCATCAAGTTCTGAGAGATCCCCTTGGCCAAAGAGGGCCTTTGCCGCCCGCTCCGCCGCCTCACACTCTTCAATCCCGTGCACCAGGATCGTCATTTCACGAGCTAATTCTCGGTGCGCATGGCGTGCCCCGGGATTGCTTTCGTGAACCCCGATCAACTCTTCAATCTCCTTGTGGCTCTTGAAGGAGAAGACCTTTAGATAGCGCGGTACATCTGCATCATCGCTATTGAGCCAGAATTGGTAGAAGGCGTAAGGCGATGTCATCTCCGGATCGAGCCAAACACTACCCCCAGCGGTCTTGCCGAATTTTGTTCCATCACTCTTCATAAGCAAAGGAATCGTTAGGCAATGAGCAGAGCCACCCTCGACTTTTCTAATCAGATCAAGGCCAGCGACGATATTGCCCCACTGATCGCTGCCTCCCATTTGCAGAGTGCAACCGTGGCGACGGTACAGCTCAAGAAAATCAAAGGCCTGCAGCACTTGATATGAAAACTCTGTGTAGCTGATTCCGCCGCTCTCTAACCGTGATGAAACACTGTCTTTAGAGAGCATCTGATTAACGCTGAAGTGCTTTCCAATATCGCGTAAGAACTCGAGCGCGGATACTGGTTTGGTCCAATCCAAGTTGTTAGTCATCACCGCTGCGTTGTCACTGTTATCGAAATCAAGAAACTTAGATAACTGACTACGGATGCGCCCGACCCATTGCTCGACAACCTCAGTATCGTTAAGTGAGCGCTCTTCATTTCTTCCGCTTGGATCACCGACTAAACCGGTGGCACCACCAACCAGTGGGAGCGGCTTATGTCCAGCAAGTTGGAAGCGTCGCATCACAAGCAAGACGACAAGATTTCCTAAATGTAGCGAGGGAGCAGTTGGGTCGAAACCAATGTAGAAAGCGGTGGAGCCACTGTTGAGTTGCTCGAGAAGAGCCTCTCTATCGGTGGTCTGCGCAATCAATCCGCGCCATTCGAGGTCAGCAATAAGTGCAGAAGTCATGCGCCCATCATGCCCGAAAACCGTTTGCGCTCGCTGGCAATCCAAGCGGAATAGCCCCGAATTTTCGCCTCCAGTTGGCCGAGTTGTGCCGTCACGCTCTTGGTTGAAGTTCCGTTAATGGATGTGCGCGACTCAATGGTTGTGCCGTCACGCTCTTGGTTGAAGTTCCGTTAATGGATGTGCGCGACTCGATGGCCGCACTCGCACTTAAAGTACTGCGCAAGTCTGCGGTGAGGCGGGGATCAAGAGCGGTGAATTCCGCATCGGTAAGGGCATGGACATCCACTCCCCTAGCTTCAGCCACGGCCACTGCGCGTCCTGAAATTTCGTGAGCGTTGGCGAAGGGAACGCCCTGCTTGACGAGGAAGTCAGCGATCTCGGTTGCAAGGGCATGCCCACCAAGGACGCCGTCCGAGATCTTCGCTCCATTAAATCGAGCCGTTTCGATCATTCCACGAAGGGCAGGGAGCAGGATCAATAACTCCTCAATCGAGTCGAAGATCGGCTCCTTGTCCTCTTGGAGATCACGGTTATAGGCGAAGGGAAGTCCCTTCAGTGTCACGAGCAGAGTCGTGAGATTTCCGATAAAGCGTCCTGACTTGCCGCGGGCCAACTCCGCAATATCCGGATTTTTCTTCTGGGGCATGATGGAGGAACCTGTAGAAAATCCATCGTCCAATGTCACCCATCCGAATTCCTGGGTATTCCAAATTGTGAACTCTTCCCCGATGCGAGACAGGTGCACCCCGAGCATGGCAAAGATGAAGAGGGCTTCCGCGACAAAGTCGCGATCACTTACCGCATCGATGCTATTTCGAGTTACTCCTTGGAAGGAGAGATCTGCGGCAATAATCTCTGGATTTGGGACTAGCGCGGAACCGGCCAGTGCACCCGAACCCAACGGGGAAACAGAATTGCGAGAGAGCCAATCCTTCATTCGATCGACGTCACGCAGCAGAGCATGGGAGTGTTTGGCTAGTTCGTGCGAGAACAAGATCGGTTGTGCGTGCTGCAAGTGGGTGAATCCAGGTGCAACGATATCCATGTACTTGTTAGCTGCGGTATCAATCGCGGTCGCTAACTCAACTGTCTCTCTTGCCACCTCCAACAAGTGATCGATGAGGTACAGCTTGAAATCCGTCACGACCAGATCATTACGCGAGCGTCCAGCACGAAAGGCGCCGCCTAACTCTCCAAGCTTCCCTACTAGTCCACGCTCGATTGCGCTATGCACATCTTCGTCACTATCGATGTATGAGAATTCCCCAGAAGCAATCTCGGCGAAAAGTTCATTAAGGGCACCGGTAATCAAGGCGGCGTTCTCTGCATCCAAGACTCCAGCACGCCGTAGCCCCGCGACATGTGCGATGTTGACTCGAATATCGTAGGGAGCCAGCCTCCAATCGAACTGCACACTACGCGAGAGTCGGGCAACGGCCTCGTTAGGACCAGTCGAGAATCTTCCACCCCAGAGCGCCATTACTTTCCCTTTCCAAACATGAGTTCGATATTCTGAGCGAGTTCAGCACCGCCGTTAGCGGTTGCTGCAATGACCAGCACCGTGTCATCGCCAGCTATGGTTCCAATTGCTTGCGGAAGCTCCTCGGCAACTATTGCGGCATCCAAAGTGCTCGCAAGAAATTGTGCCGCCGCAGGCGGCGTGCGAACAACTACAGTGTTTGCGCTGGAAGCGATCGACACGATCAAGGTGGCACTTGCAGGGCGCTGCGAACCTGCATCCAACACGTACCGCATCTCCCCATTCGCACTCTTGGAGCGCATCGCACCTAACTCTTGTAGATCACGACTCGCGGTTGCTTGAGTCACTTCAAGCCCCTGTGCTCTAAGTTCGCGCACTAAATCAGCCTGTGAGTGAATCTTTCCAGCCTGTATCAGCGACGCGATCAACTGCTTACGCTTCTCAGCTGGACTACTTAGGGACTTAACCATTTTTAACCTCATCAAGGCTCTTGGAAAATATCTTCACGAACTCTTTCAACTGCGCCTTGGTGACTATTAGCGCCGGTGCGATGCGAATCACGTTCTTATTGGGGGCGTTGAGAAGCAGCCCGTTAGCGCTCGCTTTAATCAGTAGGTCGCTTGCTATGTTCTCGTCAAGAACTATTCCAAGAAGCAACCCACGACCGCGAACTTCATTAACTCCGGGCAACTGGATCAGCGCCTGCTTTAAGAAATCTCCTGACTCAACTACTTGTTCAAGCATCCCTCTCTTAACAATGAAATCAAGAGCTGCATTTGCCGCCGCACAAGAGATTGGATTACCACCAAATGTTGAACCATGTTCGCCTGGCTTAAACGCAGGAACGTTCCTGCCCAGGGTGATCATCGCTCCAAGTGGAAGTCCTCCACCAAGACCTTTTGCAAGAGTGATGATGTCAGGTGAAATACCTTCGCTCTCGTAACCAAACCACTCACCAGCCCGGCCCATTCCGGTTTGAACGGCATCCACAGCAAAGAGAGCGCCCTTTGCGTCACATATTGCCCGCACCTCTTTGAGATATCCGGCGGGTGGAACCACCACGCCGTTTTCGCCTTGGATGGCTTCCAGAATGACGAGACCTGTTCGCTTGGTCACTGCACGTCGCAGAGCTTTCGCATCTCCATACGGAACAAATTTCACTCCGGGCAGTAATGGCTCAAAGGGGGTGCGCTTTCCCTCTTGTCCAGTTATCGAGAGAGCGCCTGTCGTTCTTCCATGGAATCCCCCGATGGCGGCGACAATTTCGACCCGACCAGTAAGGCGCGAGATCTTGATGGCGGCCTCATTTGCTTCGGCGCCCGAATTGCAGAAAAAGATTCTGGCCGAAGGGTCGTTGGTGAGATCCTGCAATTTCTCCGCTAGTTCGACACCGGGCGTATGAGCATAGAGATTGCTGATGTGAGACAACTCCGCAATTTGGGCGCTTACCGCTTTGATTATTGCCGGATGCGCGTGACCAAGAATATTGGTAGCGATACCACCTAGAAAATCTAGATAACGTTTGCCTTCTTCATCCCAGACTTCCACGCCTTTTCCGCGTACCAAGGTAATCGCGGGAACGCCGTAGTTATTCTGCATCGCGCCGTGCCAGCGCTCCTGGGTATTCATGCGTAGACCACCGTTCCGCCCTGACCTTTGAGGGCCGCCGAAAGATTGGAAATTTCTCTGCCATCGATTATGCGGGCGCGGACAGCTCCCGATGAGAGCGCATTAATTACCGCTTTTACTTTAGGAGCCATTCCATCAGCAAAAGAAGGCGACAATTCGATGAGTTCGGGCAGTGTGATCTCATCAATCAAGGAAGTCGTATCCGGCCAATTCCTGTAAATTCCCGGAACATCAGTAACAAATAAGACTTCACTCGCTTTTAGCGCTCCTGCAATACTCCCACTGGCGATATCGCCATTAATATTCAAAGCCTGTCCATCAGATTGCACAGAGACGGGCGAGATAATTGGTAGGTATCCATTATCGAGCAGCAAATTCAGAAGCGAAGGATCAGCGCTTTCGGCTTCGCCCACGAGACCGATATCGATCTCATTTCCGTTGACCGACGGTTTGAATTTGCGTGCGCGCAGAGTTCGCCCATCCCCGGATGAGAGACCAACTGCATTGACGCCATGGGCGATGAACTTGTTTGTGAGATCTCGTAAGACACCCCCGGAAAGAGTGCGTTGGACAATATCCATCGCCTCAGGACTAGTTGTTCGATAGCCAGAGTTCATCGCACTCTCAACGCCGTGAAATTTCAGTTCGGCATCGATAGCCGGTCCGCCTCCGTGTACTAGAACAACGCGTCCACCGCTAAGGTGAAATTGGGCGATCGCTGCGATGATGGCGGAGTTTGCTGCAGCGCTCTCCAAAACATGACCACCATATTTGATGACGATCATGCGCCTACACCGACACTGGTAAGACCAGAATTTTCAGCAGCGCCTACCATCAGATTTGCGTTCTGAATCGCTTGCGATGCCGCACCCTTACCGAGGTTGTCGATGGCCGCAGAGACGATAAGGCGATTGGTGTGGGCATCAACTGCAACTTGTAGCTGCACCCCGTTAGAACCAAGTACAGCCGCAGTCTTTGGAAGTAATGGTTCAGCTAGGAGCGATACGAACTCTTCGTTAGAACCAAGTACAGCTGCAGTCTTTGGAAGTAATGGTTCAGCTAGGAGCGATACGAACTCTTCGCTCTCGTATGCAGCCTGATACATCTCCCGAGCCTGCGTCGTCGTCAACGGTTCCTTCAACTTTGCGGTAACCGTTGCGAGAATGCCCCGGGGCATGGGGGCCAAGATTGGCGTGAATGAAATCTTTACGGAACCACCGGTAATTTTCGAAAGGGTCTCTTCTATCTCTGGCGTATGTTGGTGCACTCCCCCAAATTTGTAGGAAGTAAGTGAGCCCATGATTTCGCTGGCCAGGAGGTTCGCGCTGGCTTTACGACCTGCTCCTGTAGTCCCAGATGCCGCAACGACGACAATATCTTCGGCATCGATTATTCCGTGGCTGAGCGCGGGCGCAGCAGCGAGGGCGATCGCTGTCGCATAGCAACCGGGGTTGGCGACTCTGTTGGAGCCAGCTATAGCAGCGCGCTGTGAACCAATCTCTGCAAGACCATATGTCCAAGTGCCAGCGTGCGTTCCTCCGTAATACTTTTCCCATAGCTCACTTGAGTGCAACCTAAAGTCGGCTCCCAGGTCAACAACCTTTACCCCAGAATCTAAATCCGCAACGAGCTTGGCCGATTCTCCATGTGGAAGAGCAAAGAAGATCAACTCACATTCATTCATCCGAGTTGAGTTGGTCTCCTCGAAGCTCCGATCCCCCAGCGTTGCGAGCTGTGGATGTACGGCCGCGACCAAATTGCCCGCCTGTGAGGCGGCAGCGAGGTACTCAATCTCAAAAAGAGGGTGGTTAAGAAGCAGGCGGATCAACTCGCCACCCGAGTATCCGCTAGCCCCGACGATGCCTATTTTCATAGGGTCAGCGTAGAGGAGTATGAATAATTATGCAATTTTGTGCATAATTATGCGCGAACCACCGCCCCGCACTCTGCTGCCGCACTCGCCACTGCTAACTCCCGATAACCTGAGACCTCTTCGGCTGTGAGTGTCCGGTCCGCCGCCCGGAATGTGAGGGTGAAGGCCAAAGAGACCTTGCCCTCCCCCAGACTTTCATATCGATCAAAGAGAGATATTGACTCGAGCAGCGCTCCGGCACCTAAAACTAGCGCCGCCTCAACTTTCGCCGCTGGGATAGTGCTGTCAACGATGAGCGAGACATCCTGAGTTGCGGCAGGCATCGTAAAGATTGGCTTAGCGCTCTTGGAGGCCACGAAAGGTAGTTCAGAGAGATTAACTGCGAAGGCGCAGGTCCGAGCTGGGAGACCAAGTGCTTCGAGGACCCGGGGGTGCAACTCACCAGCATGAGCTACAGGCTTTCCACCAACTTGAATCTCCGCGCAACGACCTGGATGCCATGGAGCCAAGTCAGATTGGGCTAGCACTCCGCTATTGCCAGTTAGTTCCACAATGGAGAGCGCCATATTCGTGGCATCGGACCAATCGAAGGCGCGGCCCGCCCCCCACCATCCAGAACGATCGAGTGAACCGACAACAACTGATCCCACAAAGAGAGGTTGAGGAGGAACGCTGCCATAGATCTCGGCGATAGTTTCGGCCGACGGGCGTGAAGTGGTCGCTACCGGTGAGACGTGCGTCAATTTCGCTACATCACGAAAGACTGTTCCAATTTCAAATATTGCTACGTCTTTGGCACCACGGCCCAAGTTTCGCTTCGCTGCTTCAAGCAGGCCAGGAAGCAGATGCGTCCGGAGTAGTGGTGCTTGATCGGACATAGGGTTTGCCAATTTGAAGCTGGCGGCCCTTGCGCCTGTGAAACCCAAGGTGTCAACCATCTCTTGATTGACGAAGGGATAGTTGTAAACCTCAGAGAAGCCTTGGTTTGCTAAGTAGTGTGCGATTAAGTAGTGTGCGATGCCGCGCTTACGATACTGCGCCGGACTCAAAGTAGCCGCGGCTCTTCCAATAGGAAGCGTTCCTACAATTTCATTGAGCCCGACCAACCGACCGACCTCTTCGACAAGATCAGAAGGAGTCAAGAGATCGCTCCGCCAGGTTGCCGGGGTTACCAGCCAATGCGTGGAACTTTTAATATCGATAGCACAACCGACAGTTTTGAGGTGGGCAGAAACCGTCTCAGTCGGTACGACTACTCCCAAGAGTCGCGAGACAAACTCGGGATCAAAATCGATCGTCACGCTCGGTGGGACTGCACCTGCGGTTGCACTCCCCACATAGGTAGCGCCCCCTAACTCGATCAGGAGCGAGGTCGCACGCGCACTTGCAATTGACGCTAGCGCTGGATCTACCGCCCGCTCCAGGCGACGAGAGGCCTCGGAAGATAGTCGGTGCGATCGTGAATTCTTTGCGATCGATATTGGATCAAAGCGCGCCGCTTCAATCGCGATGCGGGTCGTTGTTGCGGTCACCTCTGATGAGAGCCCACCCATCGTTCCCGCTAAGGCGAGAGCTTGTGCATCGTCCGCAACTAGTAGGTTGGACGGCACTAATTTGCGCACCTGCCCATCGAGAGTTGTAAATTCACTCTCGCGATCGGCCCGCCTAATATGAAGTGATCCATTGATTTTCTCTGCGTCGAAAGCGTGTAGCGGTTGTCCGAGTTCGAGCATGACGTAGTTAGTTACATCTACCGCCAACGATATGGAACGCATTCCGCACTTTTCAATGCGACGACTCATCCAAAGAGGAGTACGAGCAGTCGGATCAAATCCAGTAAGGGTGCGAATGTAAATCACACTCGCCGCCGTCGGATCATCTATGGAAACTTGTACGCCTGAACCATTTAATACATAACCGTCAGTAGCAACATCAGAAGCAGGATCGTGGAAAGGTAGTTGTAACGAGGCCGCTAATTCGCGCGCTAGTCCACGGATGGATAGGGCGTAACCCCGATCGGGGTTAATCGCTACATCAAAGATGACATCGTTAATCTGTAGGAGTGCCACAGCATCTGCACCAGGTTCACCTTCGCTAAGAACGATAATTCCTGTGTGATCTTCGCTGAGCGCTAACTCACGGGCAGAGCAGATCATTCCATTGGATATATGTCCATACGTTTGTCGCGCCGCAATAGCAAAACCCCCGGGAAGCACCGCACCGGGAAGCGAGACAACCACCAAGTCACCGACGGCAAAATTTGTGGCGCCACAGATTACGTAGCGAACTTCGGACTCTCCGCAATCCAAACCCACGTAGCGGATCGGCTTCTTCTGACCCTCCACTTGTTCGATGGAGAGAACTCTTCCGACCACCAATGGTCCGCTCAGATCTTTACCTTGCTCCTCCACGCTCTCGACTTCAAAGCCAACCGAGACGAAGGCTTCCTCAATCTCAGCGGTTGTGAGCGTTTGTGGGATTGCTACGTATTGATTGAGCCATGACAGAGGAACTTTCACTTCACACCTGTTCCAAAACTCTGGGAGAAGCGGAGATCCCCTTCAACGATGTCATGCATATCCGTGATGCCGTGGCGAACCATCAGCGTGCGCTCTAGCCCCATGCCGAATGCGAATCCACTATAAATATCGGGATCGATTCCACACGCGATCAAGACCTTGGGGTTGACCATCCCGCAACCGCCCCATTCGATCCAGCGTCCATTGAAATAAAAATCAACTTCAGCGCTTGGTTCTGTGAAAGGGAAGAAGGAAGAGCGTAGGCGGGTCTTTACGTCGGGTCCAAAGATGGAACGCGCGAAATGATCAAGCGTGCCTTTGAGATCAGCCATCGTGATCCCTTTATCAATGACAAGTCCTTCGACTTGAGAGAAGACGGGTGTGTGAGTCGCATCGAGTTCATCAGCTCGGTAGGTGCGACCGGGACAGATCACATAAATCGGAGGCTTCTCCTCGAGCATGGTGCGAACTTGTACAGGTGATGTGTGCGTTCTTAGGACCAGATGAGAGTCGAGCGGCTCGATGAAAAAAGTATCTTGCATAGTTCGAGCAGGATGATCTGCAGGGATATTGAGGGCATCAAAGTTAAGCCATTCGGCCTCCAACTCGGGTCCCTCGGCGACCCTGTACCCCATTCCCAAGAAGAGGTCACAAATCTCATTTGTAAGAATAGTTAGTGGATGCAGCCCACCTTTCGGGGAACGTCGCGCAGGGATGGTGACATCAACTCGCTCCTCAACCAGAACCCTCGCATCGCGCTCCGCCTCCAAGACTTGAATTCGAGCTTCGAGCGCTACTGATACTTGATTCTTCGCCTGACCGATAATCTTTCCAAAGGTAGATCTCTCTTCAGGAGTCAAAGTGCCCAACTGCTGGTTGGCTCGCGCTATCGGAGACTTATCCCCGGCATGGGCCGTTCTTACCTCTTTAATCTCCTCTAGAGAGTTGGCCGCACTAATCGCAGCAAGCGCTTCATTCTTCGCACTTTCAATTGCTGACGCGGAGAGGCTCATGGGAGAGAATCCTACTGAACGCCGAGTTAGTTTGAGAGGTAATACATCGTGATGGCGGCTGCACTTGCCACATTGAAACTCTCGGCATGGCCACGCATCGGAATCGAGATACGTTGAAAGGCTGGGGCAAGTTCCGGCAGGCCACGTCCCTCATTCCCAAAGACCAGGACAGTAGGCAGGGTTTTATCGATCTCAGCAATTGATTGATCGGAGGAACCATCTAGCGCTACTAAGGCTAGCTGCCGTGCGTAGGCGAACTCTTCGAGGAGATCAAGCGGGACTTCATCAATAACAGGAATATTCCAGAGCGATCCAGCGGTAGATCTAACAACTTTAGGACTATAAATGTCGACGCTCTGATCGCTAAAAATTACTAGATCGAAGCCGCATGCATCGGCGGTACGAATCGCAGTTCCGGCGTTACCTGGATCTTGAATCTGCCAAAAATAAGCGACCTTTGTCAGAACCGTGTCGCCAAAACGGGAGATATCTGAAGGAAGGTACTTGCAAAGAGCCAAGATTCCTTGCGGTGATTGGGTATCTGCCATCGCGCTCATCACTTGATCGCTGACCATAATAATTTCGTGGCGATCCAAGATCTCTTGAGAAAAATCGGAACGTAGCTTCTCAAGACCTGAGTCGGTGAGATAGAGAATGTCGATCAGCGGTGCGCTTGCCACGTGAGGCACGAGCGCGCTGCGCAAAGACTGCAACCCATCTGCCACGAAAGTTCGTTCCAGGGTTCTCAACTTTTTCCCTCGTGGACCCAAAAGAGCCTTCACTCGCTCCACATGGGGCGAATGAAGGCTCGTAATAGGTGCGTGTGTCAAAGCTGGATAAAACTACGCGTTAACGACGTGTTGGCGCGCTACCTCAACCAGAGCCGCGAATGCAGCTGGGTCGTTAGTGGCCATCTCTGAGAGAACGCGACGATCTACTTCGATTCCCGCAGCCTTCAGGCCTTGAATGAAACGGTTGTAGGTCAAGCCGTGTGCACGAGAACCAGCATTGATGCGTTGAATCCAGAGTTGGCGGAAGTCGCCCTTCTTATCCTTACGGTGGTCAAAGGCGTAGACCATACTGTGAGTAAGTTGCTCTTTAGCCTTTGTGAATAGACGGGAACGCTGTCCGCGATAACCAGCGGTGCGCTCGAGAGTGGTACGACGCTTCTTGGCAGCGTGGACGCCGCGTTTTACTCTTGCCATTTACCTGCTCCTTACTTCAAACCGAGCATGCGCTTGGCTGTCATTGTGACTGTCTTCTTACCAGTTGCATCATTACTCAAACGACGAGTAACGCGCGAAGATTTATGTTCAAGAAGGTGGCGCTTACCAGCGCGCTCGTGCATGATCTTGCCGGTGCCGGTCAGACGGAACGTCTTCTTGGCCCCACTGTGGGTCTTCATCTTTGGCACTTCATACCTCCTGTTTGGACTAACGTGTAGGACTTACTTCTGTGGTACTTCTAAATATTTCTGACTAAAAATTAATTCGCGACCTCTTGCGAGGCCGAAACCTCTGGGGTTACTGCAGGTGCTGGCTTTGGCGTTGGCTTCTTTGCTGCCTGGCTCTTCTTCAGAACTGGCCCCAAAACCATCGTCATGCTCTTTCCCTCTTTCTTAGGAGCGAACTCGACGAAGCCGAACTCCACAACCTCTTCCGAGAGTTTCATCAACAACCGGTAGCCCATCTCTGGACGCGTCTGCTCTCTTCCTTTGAACTGAACAGTTACCTTCACCTTGTCGCCACCCTTGAGGAAGCGCTCGATATGAGCTTTCTTCGTCTCGTAATCGTGTGGCTCAATCTTCAATCCAAAACGAATCTCTTTGACCACGATGTGGGTCTGGTTCTGCCTAGCCTCGCGTGCCTTCTGTGCGATCTCGTACTTGTACTTTCCGAAATCCATGATCTTGCAAACGGGTGGTTTAGCATCTGGAGAGATTTCTACGAGATCGAGGCCAACCTCTTCTGCCATGGAAAGGGCAGTAGCGGTAGCTACGATTCCGACCTGCTCACCAGAGAAACCAATCAGACGAACTTCTGAGGCTCTGATTCGATCGTTGATTCTTTGTTCGGCGCTGATAACTCTTCCTCTCTAGAAAATTGCTTTCACAAGAGGGATTAGTCGCACACAAAAACAGACCCCCCAAATATGGGTGGGCATCTTCTTGACCAATCAGCCGGAGCCGATGAGGTGGGAGCGACGAACTCCACTTGTTGGGGTAAGGATACCCCGAGGGTGTGCAAAGGGAGAAATCGGTGGCTATCCCCCGATTGCGTGGACTCCACCATCTACGTGGATGATCTCGCCCGTTGTCTTGGGAAACCAATCCGAAAGTAGGGCTATCGCACCACGTGCGGAGGGCTCTGGATCGGTGAAATCCCAGGCCAAAGGCGAGCGGGCGTTCCAAACGTCTTGATACTCCTCAAAACCAGGAATCGACTTGGCCGCGATGGTGGCCAGTGGCCCGGCGGCGATCAGGTTGACGCGGATATTGTCCGTACCCAAATCTCGGGCCAAGTAGCGGTTGGCAGACTCTAAGCCAGCTTTGGCAACGCCCATCCAGTCGTACTTTGGCCAAGCGACCGTGGCGTCGAAGGTGAGGCCGACGATGCTGGCTCCACTCTCGGGATAGAGATCCCGAACAGCCATTGCAAGAGACTTATAGGAGAAGGTTGAAGTGTGAACCGCGATCGCGACATCTTCCCACTCGGTATTGAGGAAATTGCCACCTAGCGCGGCCTGGGGAGCAAAGCCGATGGAGTGGACTACCCCATCGAGGTGCGGGACATACTTTTTCACTTCACCAGAGAGAGCTGCCAGATGCTCCTTGTTGGTGACATCAAGTTCAATGACGGGAGCAGGATGAGGCAGGCGTCCAGCAATTCGAGTGGTCAAACTAAGGCCGCGACCAAAACCCGTCAGAACTACAGTGGCGCCCTCTTCTTGAGCGAGCTTGGCGATGTGAAAAGCAATGGAACTGTCTGTGAGGACTCCCGTCACCAAGATGTTCTTGCCAGTAAGTAGTCCCATTAGTGACCCATTCCCATTCCTCCGTCGACCGGAATAACTGCTCCTGTTATATAACTAGCCTCTGGAGAGGCAACAAATTTAACTACCGCGGCAACTTCCTCTGGCGAGCAGAAGCGGCCCAGGGGAATTGCTCCCACATACTTTTCGCGCAGCGAATCGCTGAGTTCTGCCGTCATATCGGTTTCAACAAAGCCGGGCGCAATCACATTGAAGGTCAGTCCGCGGGAGCCGTATTCACGAGCCAGCGCTCTGGCCATCCCTACGAGACCACTCTTAGTAGCGGCGTAATTAACTTGACCGGCAGATCCTAGAAGTCCAACAACCGATCCAATAAAAATCACCCGTCCGCTGCGCTTCTTCATCATTGGCGCGATGGCCTTCTGTGCGGTTCTAAATGTTCCAGTCAGATTGGTTTCTACGACCGCGGTGAAATCTTCTTCACTCATACGCATCGTTAGCCCATCGCGGGTAATTCCTGCATTGGCTACCAGCACATCGACCGAGCCGTACTTCGCCTCAATTTCGGCGAATGCTGCGTTCACGCTCTCTTGGCTAGTGACATCCATCTGCACTCCGACTAGCCCTTCAGGCGCTCCGCCTGTGCGGTAGGACACAATGACGAGATCTCCATCTTTGGCGAAGGAGCGAGCAATCGAAAGCCCAATCCCGCGATTGCCTCCAGTCACAAAAACAATGCGCGGACCTTCAGGCTTCGATGTCATAGGAGCAGGCTAACTGCTACTGATGCGTAGTTAAAAGAGGCGCGAAAGGGTCCTCGCCTCTACGCTTTAGCCATGTTTAGAGACGGCGCCAAATCCGGAAAGAAGCAGACACCGGTAGTCATCACGAGCGCTCTTGACCCACTCTCGGAAGATCAGCGCGGCAGACAACGTCGCTACTTCCTCTCCATGATGATCCGAACAGCCTGCTTTGTCGCCTCCATCTTCCTTCCCAATCCATACCGCTGGATCTCGATGGCAGGAGCAGTATTCCTCCCCTATGTTGCCGTTGTTTTAGCTAATGCTGGGCGGGAAAATTCCTCGGGTCCAAACTCTCTTATGGGTGTGCAGAGAAGGCAGATTTCGGGCAATTCGAAGGATCTGTTACAGGGCGGAATTTAAGACCTGTCGTTGGTAAAGATCGAAGTAAAGCCCGCGTAGACCTACCAAGTATTCGTGCGTTCCCTGCTCCACGATTCTTCCCGACTCTAAAACCAGGATTTGATCGGCCTTCTGAATTGTCGAAAGTCTGTGCGCGATGACGATGCTGGTGCGACCTTCCAATGCCACTTCAAGAGCTTCTTGAACGAGGGCTTCGTTTTCAGAATCTAAGTGGGCAGTTGCCTCATCCAGAATTACGATGCTTGGTGCCTTGAGGAGCAAACGTGCAATTGCCAAGCGCTGCTTCTCGCCTCCACTTAAACGATGGCCACGCTCTCCTACCACCGTATCGAGCCCATTGGGAAGGGACTGAATAAAGGACCAGATTTGAGCTGCTTCACACGCAGCCTGAATTTCAGCTTCAGTAGCATCGATCTTCGCATAGCGCAGGTTAGCTTCGATAGTGTCATGAAACATATGTGAATCCTGCGTAACTACTCCTATTTCATTGCGCAGAGATGCGAGTGTCAATTCACGTACATCTACTCCATCGATCTGAATCGAACCTTGAGTGACATCGTAGAGCCGCGGAACGAGACCGGAGATCGTGCTCTTTCCTGCCCCGGATGGTCCAACTATTGCCGTGAAAGTTCCAGGAGCACAGTAAAAGGAGATATCTTGTAGAACTACTCCCGAATCCACCATCTCTTTCTTCGCGGCCAACTCCAGCGACGCAAGTGAGATCTCGCTCGCCTTTGGATAAGCGAACTGCACATGGTCGAATGTGATCGAAGGACTAGTAGAAGGAATTACACGAGCGTCATCGCGATCGCGCACCATCGGCTGCAGATCCAGAACTTCAAATACTCTTTCAAATGAGACGAGAGCCGTCATGACATCTACTCGCACATTAGAGAGCGAGGTGAGAGGGCCGTAGAGGCGAGCCAAAAGAGTAGTAATCGCCAGCAGCGATCCCACCGTGATGGCACCAGATATCGCAAGATGGCCACCAATTCCGTAGGCCAGCGCAGATGCAATCGCTGCAATAGTTGTAATCGTCATAAAGAAGATGCGGTTGAGCATCGCAGTCTGGATACCAATGTCGGCAACTCGGCGAGCTTTCAGGCGGAAGCTCTCCTTCTCGCGAGCTGGCTCTCCGTAGAGCGTGACTAACAGAGCGCCGGAAACATTGAAGCGCTCAGTCATAGTGGACGCCATTTCGGCATTAAGAGTGAAGGATGCGAGGGTCAGCCCTTGAATCTTCTTCCCCACCCACTTGGTCGGAATCAAGAAGAGCGGAAGTAAGAGCAGCGAAGCCACCGTGATCTGCCACGAAAGTGTGATCATCGCGGCAGCGACAAGAGTAAGCGTCAAGATATTGCTCAGAATGCCGGAGAGAGTGTCAGTGAAGGCGTTCTGAGCCCCCATTACATCGGAATTGATGCGTGAGATAAGGGCACCGGTTTGCGTACGAGTGAAGAAGGCAATCGACTGCTTCTGAATGTGTGCAAATACCTGCGTACGCATCTCGTAGATCAAACCTTCACCGATGCGCGATGAATACCACCTTGAGATGAGATTTACTCCAGTATCGACCAAAGCAATGACTGCGACAATGGCAGCTAGTTCGGTCACCACGGTGCCATTGCGAGGGATAACACCCTTATCAATTAAATTCTTTAGAAGAAGCGGGGTGGCAACGGTAAGAAAGGAGTCGGCGATGATCGTCAGCAGGAAGAGGAACAAGTAGAGCTTGAATGGTTTGGCGAATTCCCAGATACGTCGGAGGGTATCTGGCTTCAGCTTCATATCCTTAACAGCAGGATCGCGCGTTAATGAGCGCATCGCGGAGCGCGCTCCACCACCGCCACCCCTGGCACCCATCGACATAAGTAATCCTTAATAAGAGTTAGACAGTGAAACCGATGGCGCGCAGTTGTTCGCGACCATCGTCTGTGATCTTGTTTGGACCCCAAGGTGGCATCCAGACCCAGTTGATCTGTACATCTGAAGTTATATCAGCGAGCACCTGACGCGCTTGGTCTTCGATGACATCCTGCAGCGGGCAGGCTGCCGAAGTAAGGGTCATATCGAGTACAGCGACGTTCTCGGCGTTGACGCTCATCTCATAGACGAGACCGAGATCCACCACGTTGATACCCAATTCTGGGTCAATGACATCCTTGAGGGCCTCGGTTACCTCATCCAAGGTAGCTAACTGCTGACTCATATCTCTGCTCCATTCTGAATCGCCGCATCCTTAAATGCCATCCAACTCAATAGCGCGCACTTTACTCGTGCTGGGAATTTAGAGACACCCGCCAACGCGATTGCATCCTCTAAAACTTCCTCGTCGCCAGATATATTCCCTTTGCTCTGCATCAACTCGGTAAATTCACGGAGTGCGGTTCCAGCCTGCTCTACGGACTTTCCATTTACTAAATCACTCATGATGGAGGCACTTGCCTGGGATATCGAGCACCCAACCCCATCCCAGATTAAATCCTCGACAACCCCATCTTTAATAGAGAGGCTAAGAGTGATCTCATCTCCGCAATTGGGATTGACGTGATGCACTTGAATCTCTCCGACTGGCAGACCCTTGTTGTGTGGCTTCTTGTAGTGATCGAGGATCACCTCTTGATAGAGCGAATCGAGTTCCATTAGCGCTTCCTAAAGTAATCTCGGGCGCCGATTACGGACTCGAGGAGAACATCAACATCGGAAAGTTCGTTGTACAGATAGAAAGAGGCACGAGTTGTACCCACGACGCCAAGCTTGCGAATGAGGGGCCAAGCGCAGTGATGACCCGTTCTAACTGCAACGCCATATTGATCCATCACCTGTCCAACATCGTGGGGATGTAGGCCGTCAACTACGAAGGAGATCACTCCCCCTCGAGCCTGCATGGTTTGTGGTCCGAGCACGCGAACCCCTTCAATCTCTTGGAGACCCTTAAGGGCATACTCGGTGAGGGTCATCTCCCATGAGTGAATATTGGGAAGTCCAATATTGGAGAGGTATTTAAGAGCTGCCTCTAAACCCACAGCCTGCGCCATGTTAGGCACACCTGCTTCGAAGCGCCGTGGAATTGGCGCCCAAGTTGAATCGGTCATCGTCACTGACTCGATCATGGAACCGCCATACAAATAAGGCTCCATCTGATTGAGAAGCTCGGCCCGACCCCAAACAACTCCAATGCCGGTTGGTCCTGCAGCTTTGTGTCCTGAGAAGGTGAGGAAATCAACTCCCATCCCGCGAATATCAACGGGCATGTGTGGAATTGATTGGCAGGCATCTAAGACGAAAAGTGCACCCACTGCGTGAGCGGCAGCGATAATCGGTGGCAAGTCTGGAACTGAACCCAAGACATTTGATTGATGAGTTATGGCAACAATCTTGGTCTTCTCGGTTATAACTTCGTCAATGTTCGAGAGATCTAACGAACCGTCTAGATTCATGGAGAACCATTTAAGAACGGCTCCGGTGCGCTTGGCTAACTGCTGCCAAGGCAAGAGGTTTGCGTGGTGCTCTAACTCTGAAACAACGATCTCATCGCCAGCTCGGATACCGAGTAGGCCCGTGCTTCTCTCGAAAGAGGTTGCCAACAGGTTGAGACCCTCAGTGGCACTTTTGGTAAAGATAACTTCATCACTATCAACCGCTAGAAAATCGGCGGCGCTCTGCCTAGCACCTTCGTAGGCAGCGCTCGCTTGCTCGGCTAAGTAGTAGCTACCCCGATGCACTGCAGCATTATGTTTGGTGTAAAAATCTCGTTCGGCGTTAATTACGGCCCATGGCTTTTGACTGGTCGCCCCACTATCAAGGAAGACCAAGCGTTTTCCTCCACGCATCTTCTCTTCAAAGATGGGGAAGTCGCGCTTGATCGCCGCTACATCAAAGGGTGGATTCATCTTTAAGCAGTGACGTACTCTGCATAACCATTCTCTTCGAGCTTCGTGGCCAATTCTGGTCCGCCCTCTTCCACGATGCGACCAGCGGCAAAGACGTGAACAAAGTCAGGCTTGATGTAGCGCAGGATGCGGGTGTAGTGAGTGATAAGCATGATTCCAAGATCTTGATTCTCTTTCACGCGATTCACACCTTCGGAGACGATACGCAGCGCATCAACGTCAAGACCGGAATCGGTCTCATCGAGGATCGCGATCTTTGGCTTCAAGAGCTCCATCTGCAGAATCTCATGGCGCTTCTTCTCGCCACCGGAGAATCCCTCGTTGACGTTGCGCTCGGCGAATGCAGGATCCATCGAGAGGACTGACATTGCCTCTTTAACCTCGCCGACCCATGTCCTGACCTTTGGAGTCTCGCCGCGAATTGCGGTTACAGCTGTTCGGAGGAAGTTGGAAACAGAGACACCAGGTACCTCAACGGGATATTGCATCGCAAGGAAGAGACCAGCCTTGGCGCGCTCATCAACGGTCATCGCCAGGACATCTGCACCATTGAGGGTCACAGAGCCAGAAGTAATCGTGTACTTGGGGTGGCCAGCAATCGAATACGCCAAGGTAGATTTACCTGAACCGTTAGGTCCCATGATGGCATGTACTTCACCTGATTTGATCGTCAGATCTACGCCACGAAGAATCTCTTTAGAGCCCTCCTCGGTGACAACGGAGACATGCAGTCCCTTTATCTCTAGTGTGCTCATTTACATCTCCTTCGTCTTGGGGCTAATAGTTAAATCATTTCCATCGCGAGTAACGCTAAGAGTTTCAATTGCTTCTGTTGCTGGCAGGGTGAGCGCTTCCCCGGTCCGTAGGTCAAAGTCTGCACCGTGAAGCCAGCATTCGATTGCAAAGCCTTTTACCTCGCCATCTGATAGCTCGGCATACGAGTGTGAGCAGATATTTGAGATTGCAAAGACCTCATCGCCAACGCGGGCGACACAAACCGGTTTTCCATCAACCTCAACAGCTACGGGCTTTCCGGGTATCAGGGAATCAAAGGCGATCTGGGTCATATGTGGACCGTCGCAAGTTCATTATCGATACGGCTCATGATCCGCTCTTCAACCTCGGGCAACCCCAACTTGGAAACGATCTCGGAGAAGAATCCGCGAATCACAAGACGGCGTGCCTCTTCAGAAGGAATTCCGCGAGACATCAAATAGAAGAGTTGCTCATCGTCGAAGCGACCTGTGGTGCTTGCATGGCCAGCGCCCACAATATCTCCGGTCTCGATCTCTAAATTGGGCACAGAATCAGCGCGCGCACCATCAGAGAGCAGCAAGTTGCGATTGAGCTCGTAGGTATCCGTACCTTGCGCCGCGGCTTTAATAAATACATCGCCGATCCATACGGTATGCGCGGAGTCACCATTGAGTGCGCCTTTGTAGTTGACGCGAGATTTTGCTCCCGGAACGCCATGCTCAACGTGAACGCGATGCTCGAGGTGCTGACCATGTGTTGCAAAGTAGAGTCCGAAGAGTTCGGCGCTTGACCCCGGACCTGTGTACTCAACGGTCGGCAAGAGGCCAAGAGGCGCACAAGGGAGCCGCCGACTGTTATGACATATGAGGTAAATGCGGCGTCCTTAGCGATTATCGCGTGGTGACGTGCAACATGGACTGCCTTAGCAGACCACTCCTGCAACGTAATGAAACGCAGGTTTGAGCCGGGCGCGAGGTTGAACTCGACATCTTCAGCGAATACCCCATCGCCCGCATTTGAGATGACGAGCGTTGCACGACTGTGGAGGCCGGCATTTATCTGCACTCGTGAAGCTTCAGGAGCCATCTCCAAAACTTGGCGCGAAAGAATGATGGGAGCATCGAGCTCTGCATCCTTTGCAATCGAGATCACCAAGACTTTCGAGGCGGCTTCGCGGACGCGCTGTACAACCTGGTCGTTGCTCTCCGAGAGAGGTGGGAAGGAGGAGGCATCCTCCACTGTGATGGAAACCCCGACAGGAATATCGGAGGGCTCCAGCGAGATGCGGTCGTGCAATGCCACGGCAGGATCGTGCAACCCAGCGAGACGGTTAAGAGGAGTAAAGCGCCAAGGCTCCTCTCGCCCCGTGGGAGCTAAATAATTCGTAGTTGTTGCAAGAGACATTAGCCAACAGCGCCTTCCATTTGCAGTTCGATTAAGCGATTGAGTTCGAGGGCGTACTCCATTGGAAGTTCGCGAGCGATTGGCTCAATAAAGCCACGGACAATCATCGCCATCGCTTCATCTTCCGAGAGTCCTCGTGACATTAAGTAGAAGAGTTGGTCGTCGCTGATCTTGGAGACAGTTGCCTCGTGTCCCATCGATACATCATCTTCACGAATATCGACGTAGGGGTAAGTGTCAGAGCGCGAGATCGTGTCGACGAGTAGTGCGTCGCACTTCACGGTGGACTTAGAGTGATGTGCACCGGGTTGCACCTGAACTAGACCGCGATATGAGGTACGGCCTCCCCCGCGCGCCACCGACTTGGAGATAATTGTCGATGACGTGTACGGAGCAGCATGCACCATCTTTGCGCCGGCATCTTGATGTTGACCTTCGCCGGCAAAGGCGATGGAGAGAGTTTCACCCTTTGCATGCTCACCCATGAGAAAGACAGCTGGATACTTCATGGTGACTTTGGAGCCGATATTTCCATCGATCCACTCCATGGTTGCACCTTCAGCACAGGTGGCACGCTTGGTGACTAGGTTATAGACGTTGTTCGACCAGTTCTGGATCGTTGTATAGCGCACACGTGCGTTCTTCTTCACGATGATCTCAACAACAGCTGAGTGCAAAGAGTCTGAAGAGTAGATAGGTGCGGTGCAGCCTTCTACATAGTGAATGTATGAACCTTCATCAGCAATGATCAGGGTGCGTTCGAATTGACCCATATTTTCGGTGTTGATGCGGAAGTAGGCCTGGAGAGGAATATCAACGTGTACACCCTTAGGTACATAGATGAATGAGCCACCAGACCAGACTGAGGTATTGAGAGCAGCAAACTTATTGTCACCGACTGGAATGACGGTACCGAAGTACTCCTTAAAGAGCTCTTCATGCTCGCGTAAACCGGTATCGGTATCTACAAAGATTACGCCCAACTTTTCGAGATCTTCGCGGATGGAGTGGTAGACCACTTCAGACTCATATTGCGCAGCAACACCTGCAACGAGGCGATTCTTTTCAGCATCGGGAATTCCAAGGCGATCGTAGGTATTGCGAATATCTTCTGGTAGCTCTTCCCATGAAGTTGCCTGCTTCTCGGTAGAACGTACGAAGTACTTAATGGTGTCAAAGAAAATTCCAGAGAGATCCGAACCCCATGATGGCATTGGCTTCTTCTCGAAGAGCGAGAGTCCCTTGAGCCGCAGATCGAGCATCCATTGTGGCTCTGACTTCTTCGCCGAGATATCGCGCACAACATCTTCGTCAAGACCCCGTTTTACATTGGTGCCCGCTGCATCTGAATCTGACCAGCCATACTCGTAGGTTCCGATTCCATCGAGTTCTGGATGGAGAGTTGTATCGCTCATACTCGTGCTCCCTTTTTCTTAGGTGAAACGCTCTTCTGCAATGAATGCGTTGCGGGTATAAAAGTTGTGCAGATTCCATCGCCGTGGGCGATCGTCGCTAAACGCTGGACATGTGTTCCGAGGAGGCGGGAGAAGGCTTCAGTCTCTGCCTCACAGAGTTGGGGAAATTCAGAAGCTACGTGCGCAATGGGGCAATGGTGTTGACAGAGTTGAATTCCCGCCGGAGTGCTCTTGCTCTCCGCCGCATAACCTTCTGCGCTCAAAAAGTCGGCGAGCGCAGCCACCTGCTTTGCCTGTGAGTTCGCTCCCCCTGCTGCCTTGGTAACCCGACGCTCAATGTCATTCGCGCGACTCGCCGCAAAAGCACCGACTAGACCAGGCTCTTCGAGGGTATCGAGGAAGCGCAGTGCTGAGAGTGCGAGATCGTCGTAAGAATGTTCAAATTTTTCACGGCCGAGATCGGTGATAACAAATACCTTCGATGGTCGACCACGACCGCGGAGGGAGGTCGCGACACGGTGGGGTTCGCGCGGCTCCAAAATCCCAATTTCGATAAGGAGATCTAAGTGGCGGCGGATGCCAGCAGGCGTCAACTGCAAGCGCTCGGCGAGCTCAGCGGCGCTCTGTGGTCCGTTTTCCAGAATAGTGCGGGCAACCAGATCCCTGGTCTTATCCTCGCTCTTTTTCACAACAGAAGTGTTGCGTAATTCCGCCCATTCCGCCAATCGGAAGGAGTCGGGGCCTCCTGACGAGAATCGGGGCTCCCAGCCGCAAGGCAATAGGCTAGGCAGGTGAATCTAGCCAGCCTGATCTACACGGCGCTCGTTATCCTGCAAGTAGGAATCATCCTCACCGGAGGCGCCGTCAGGCTCACAGGTTCGGGACTCGGCTGCCCCACCTGGCCACAATGCGTATCGGGTTCGATCGCACCTGTCCCCCATCAGGTTCAAGGCACCCTCCATTCGTGGATTGAATTTGGAAACCGGCTGCTCACCGTCCTATTGGTAATTGCAATCATCGCGGCTGTTGTTGGAGCCTTCCGTTGGGGCAAAGGGCGCGCAGACTGGAAGATGATCCGGCTGCTGGCGCTGACCCAAATAGTGGGCATTGTCGCTCAGATCGTTTTGGGCGGGATTACGGTACTTACAAAGCTCAACCCATTTACCGTCTCAGCTCACTTCTTATTATCGATCGCCTTGATTCCTCCAACGCTCTCGCTGCGTGAACGTATTTACGCGAAAGCGCGCACCGACGTATTGCCTACTACTCGACTCTTGATTCGCATCGTGACGCTCCTTAGCCTGATCGTCATCACCCTTGGAACAGTCGTTACCGGAAGCGGACCACACGCCGGAGACATCCAGGCCAAGCGTTATCACGTCGATCCACGCACGATCTCGTGGATACACGCAGATGCTGTGATCGCACTGATCGGCCTCACAATTGCGCTCTACCTTGTCATCAAGGTTTCCGAGCCGCTACCAACCCAATCCTTCATCGGCAAGAAGGTGCTTCTCTTCTTGGCAATCTGCCTCGGACAGGGCGTGATTGGTTACATTCAATATTTCACTCATCTGCCTGAAGCACTTGTCGCCGCGCACCTACTCGGGGCTGGTTTGATCTGGCTCTCGATGTGGAATATCGCTTTTAAAGCCAATGCATTTAGTCGCCAGCCGTTAATCAACAGTTAATCAGGACTTTGACGAACAAGGACGTTCGAGAGTCAACAATAGATAATATGAAAATAGGGAGATAACTCGCCATGGAACGCAATACCTGGAGCCCAACAGACGACAGTGCGGTAGCAATCGCCCGAGCCTTAGCTATGGATAGCGTTCAGAAGGTTGGCAATGGTCACCCTGGAACTGCGATGTCCCTTGCGCCAGTTGCTTACACGCTCTTTCAGCGCTTCTTACGCCACGATCCAACCGATTCCGCGTGGCTCGGACGCGATCGCTTTGTCCTCTCCTGTGGCCACTCCTCTCTTACCCTTTACATTCAACTCTTCTTATCGGGCTACGGTCTATCGCTCGATGATCTCAAATCATTCCGCACGCACAACTCTTTAACCCCCGGCCATCCGGAGTACGGCCACACCAATGGCGTAGAAACAACTACCGGTCCCTTGGGAGCCGGAGTATCGAACGCAGTTGGAATGGCGATGGCGGCCCGTTTCGAGAAGGGGCTACTCGATCCGGAGAGCTCAACATCCCTCTTTGATCACAACATCTGGGTGATCTGTTCTGACGGAGATCTTGAAGAGGGCATTAGCGGAGAAGCATCTTCCCTTGCCGGGACGCAAGCGCTCGGTAATTTGAAGATGATCTACGACGACAACCGCATCTCTATCGAGGGTGATACCCACGTAGCATTTACTGAAGATGTTGCCGCTCGCTACCGCGCCTACGGCTGGCACGTCATTGAAATTCAAGCCCTAAGTGACGGAAACGTAGATCGCATCAAGCTGGAAGAAGCGATGATCGCAGCTGAAGCAGTTACCGATCGCCCGACTCTGATCAGAATGCACAGCGTTATCGCCTGGCCTGCCCCAACTGCTCGTGGCACGGAAGGCTCGCACGGCTCCGCTCTTGGAGCAGATGAGATTGCCGCAACGAAGGTTCTGCTGGGACTTGATCCTGCCGAAAGTTTCATCGTTCCTGAAGATGTTCTCGCGCATACTCGCCAAGTTATTGAACGGGGTCAGGCTGCGCATGCGGCGTGGGATGCAGAGTTTGCACTCTGGCAGGAGAAGAACCCCGAGCGTGCAGCGCTCCTTGCGCGTCTGCGCAATCACACCCTTCCTGCGGGTTGGGAGAACGCGCTACCTGTCTTCCCTGCAGGCAAGGATGTCGCAACGCGCTCTGCTTCAGGCAAGGTCATCAGAGCTATCGCATCGGTACTTCCTGAATTCTGGGGCGGTTCCGCAGATCTAGCCGGTAGCAATAACACCACTATTGATGGCAGCAAATCCTTCTTGCCAACTTCGAGTGAGATGGAGAATGCTGATCCATACGGTCGCTTAATTCACTTCGGAATTCGCGAACATGCAATGGGTGGAATCCTTAATGGCATTGCCTTACATGGACTTAGCAAGCCATTTGGTGGAACTTTCCTAGTATTCAGCGATTACATGCGTGGCTCCGTGCGTCTTGCCGCCCTGATGAATGTTCCAGTTACCTTCGTCTGGACCCACGACTCCATCGGACTCGGTGAAGACGGTCCAACCCACCAACCAGTTGAGCACGTCGCTTCTTTGCGCCTCATCCCCAACTTGGCCGTCATTCGACCATCTGATGCAAACGAGACTGCGATCGCTTGGCGTGAAGTAATCACTCGTCGCAAGCCAGCGGGCTTTGCGCTATCACGGCAGAACTTGCCGGTTATTGATCGGACGATCTTCGCCAGCGCTGAAGGCGTAGCTCAAGGTGCTTATGTTGTGAGTGATTCTTCTGGTACCCCAGATGTCATTCTTATCGCTACAGGATCTGAAGTTTCTCTCGCCATCGCAGCAAAGGAGATCTTGGCGGCTGATGGAATTGCAGCGCGCGTCGTCAGCGCTCCGTGCTTAGAGTGGTTTGCAGAGACCAGTTCGGAGTATCAAGAGTCTGTCTTGCCTAGTTCGGTACGTGCTCGCGTGAGCGTTGAAGCCGGCGTGACGGCTGGCTGGCGCGAATATGTCGGTGACGCAGGGGTAAGCATTGGCTTAAATCACTTCGGAGCATCGGCTGCTGCGGGAATTCTCTTTAAAGAGTTCGGGTTTACACCAGAGGCGGTCGCATCGGCTGCCAAAGAATCAATTGCGAAGGCGGGCAAGTAATGTCATCACACCTCCAAGATTTGAGCGCTGCTGGAGTATCCATCTGGCTCGACGATCTTTCTCGAGATCGTTTGCAAAGTGGCAGTTTGGCTGCGCTTATAAGTGGATCTAGCGTGGTCGGCGTCACCACAAATCCAAGTATCTTCTCTGCAGCGATTAAGGGTTCAGCTCTCTACAAGGATGATGTACTTGCACTCAAAGCCGAAGGTGAGAGCGTTGCATCTATCGTTACTACGTTGACGACCTCAGACGTTAAAGCAGCCTGCGATCTCTTCCTCGATACTTTCAACACGTCTGGCCATGTTGACGGGCGCGTGAGCATTGAGGTCGATCCCTTCTTGGCTCATGAGACAGCCGCGACGGTTGCACAGGGAAAGTCACTCTGGCAGTTAGTAAATCGTCCAAATCTCCTTGTGAAAGTTCCAGCAACGTTAGAGGGGCTCCCTGCGATTCGTGAGCTTACCGCCGCTGGAATTAGCATCAACGTAACTTTGATCTTCTCTGTGGAGCGCTACCTAAAGGTTATGGATGCTTACATGAGTGGACTCGAAGATCGACTCGCTGCTGGCCACTCGATTACCGATATCCATTCGGTCGCTTCTTTCTTCGTCTCTCGCATTGACACTGAAATTGATAAGCGCCTTGACGCGATCGGGGCTGGATCTCCCCTACGAGGCCAGACGGCTATCGCTAACGCTGTTCTCGCCTATGAGGCTTACCTCGAAGTGATCGCCTCAGAGCGCTGGAAGAGTTTGGTCTCACAAGGCGCAAATCAACAGCGTCCTTTGTGGGCATCCACCGGTGTGAAAGATAAGGCTTACGACTCAACTCGGTACGTCATTGAGCTGGTAGCAGCAAATTGCGTAAACACGATGCCCGAGGGAACTCTTAACGAGGTGCGCGCGCATGGCGCAGTTCGTGGGGACACAATCACACCAGCTATCCCCGCGGCACATGCTCACTTTGCAGCGCTACCTGCTGCGGGGATCGACTTCGAAGATGTTGTCGCCTTCCTTGAGAAGGATGGCGTCAAGAAATTTGCCGATGCCTGGCAAGAACTCCTAGACAACGTAAGCGCGGTGGCATAAATGATCACGGTTTCAGGTACAGCACTCTCTATCGCGACAGAAGAGAGAACAAATTCGCTCACTGCGATTGTCGACCGTCTAGCAGCTAAAGATCACACCCTGTGGGGGGCGGAAGCGGAGGCCGAAGCCGCAGTTCGACTCAATTGGATTGATCTGCCGACCAGTTCACGCGCCTTGCTCCCAGAGCTGGATGCACTTACAGCCTGGGCGCGCTCTCGCGAGATCTCCTCGATCGTTCTCGCGGGTATGGGAGGTTCATCACTTGCTCCCGAGGTAATTGCGAAGACTTATAAGAAGTCGCTTACCGTTTTGGACACGACTGACCCCGATCAGATCAACGCTGCTATTCCGGCAGACCTCGCACACACTCTTGTGGTTGTAGGATCAAAATCGGGTTCTACGATTGAGACTGCTTCTCATAAAGCCTTCTTCTCCAAACTATTTGTCGACGCGGGGTTAAATCCTGCCGATCACTTTGTGATTGTCACCGACCCAGGTTCACCTCTGGATAAGTCCTCTCGCGCTGATGGCCTGCGAGTCATCAATGCAGATCCCAATGTTGGTGGCCGCTACAGCGCACTCTCCGCCTTTGGCTTGGTTCCTGCTGCTCTGATTGGAGTCGACGCCTCAATACTCTTGGATGACGCAGCCTCTGCCGCAGAGAAGTTTGTGCTTCCGGGCTCTGCAGCGATTCAACTGGCAGCGACTATCTTTGATAAGGGCGAGCAGAACGTAGCATTCTTCGATTCCGACTCCGATCTCCCTGGAATCTCCGATTGGATCGAGCAGCTGATTGCCGAGTCCACTGGTAAGAATCAGACCGGTCGCCTACCGATCGCAATTGAATCTGCCGCTGCTCCTATTGCAGGTGCTGGACTAAAGATTGGCTTTCGCGAAGGAAGCAACGCAGATCTCGTAGTTACTGGATCGCTTGGCGAACAATTTATTTTATGGGAGTGGGTTACAGCGCTCTTGGGGTACAGCCTCAAGGTCGATCCATTCAACCAGCCCAATGTCACTGAAGCGAAAGAGCGCACCGGTGCGCTTCTCTCGACATGGAACGATGGAAAGGTCCCTCATTTCAAGCCGGCATTTGAGAATGAACTACTCGCCGTATATAGCAGCTCTTCTGCTGGCGACTTGGCTGGTCAGCTCCAAGACTTCTTTGCCCACTCCAGCCATTACATCGCGATCATGGCTTATCTCTCCCGCGGAATTGATGATGGAGCAAATAAGTTACGCGAGATAGTTGCCGCTCGCAGCGGCAAGGGAACAACGTTTGGTTGGGGACCACGTTTCTTGCACTCTACGGGACAATTCCACAAGGGGGGTCAGCACAATGGCGCCTTCTTGCAGATCACCGGAGAGAACACAGGAGATCTAGCGATTCCACATCAGAACTTCTCGTTCCATACCTTGCTCATGGCCCAAGCCCTGGGTGATGGAGAGGCGCTGTCTGATCGCAAATTCCCACTCATTCGCGTGCATCTAAAGAATCGCGAGTTGGGCCTTGCTCTACTTTTGGAAGAGTTAGCTAAGAATTAATCGTCGCCGCGGAGTTTGGCGAGAGCATCTCCCAAAATCTTCTCGGCTTCAGCCTCGGTGCGTCGCTCTTTCACGTATGCGAGGTGAGTCTTATATGGCTCGTTCTTTACAGGCATCGGTGGCTTATCTTTATCGAGGCCAGCTGGGAAGCCACAGCGAGGGCAATCCCACTCGTTAGGAATAGTTACTGTGCCATCTTCAGCGAAAGATGGGCGGGTCTCATGGCCATTAGCGCACCAATATGAGACACGAAAGCGAGCTATCGCCTCGCCACGCTCAGCCTCACCCATTGGGCCAGCTCCGACGCGACTACCGCGGATTGCACTTCCTGCCATCTCTTACTCCTTTGAAAAATAGTTATGCAAAGAAAACCGAAAATCCGAACTACTTTAGGTAGATACCCAAAGAGACAACCCCTGCGAACCAGAGGAATCCGACCACGATGGTGATCCGGTCCAGATTCTTCTCTACGACTGAAGAACCACCATAGGTGGAGGAGATTCCGCCGCCAAAGAGGTCCGACAGTCCGCTGCCTTTGCCCTTATGGAGCAGAACCAGGAGGATCATCAGCACGCTGGTGATCGCAAGAAGGATTGATAAAGCTAAAACCACGATTCGGCTCCTTTTATTTCTTACCTCCTGATCCCGCTTGGAGCAGGTTCAGGCGCAATAGGTGGGTGCTGCAGACCCTTCGGGTCAGGCGCTAAGGATAGCGTCTAATTAAGCGGTAACTACGCGGTGGTACTTGGCGATTCGGGCGAACTCCTCGGGATCAAGGCTCGCTCCCCCAACCAGCACGCCATCCACATCGGCTTCACGCATAATGTCGACGATATTGGCCGACTTTACGGAGCCGCCGTAAAGAATTCGAGCGCCAGCGGCGATCTCGTCACTTCCGATGGAGCGCAGAGCCTCGCGGATAGCCGCACAGACCTCTTGAGCGTCGGCAGGGGTCGCAGTCTTACCAGTGCCAATGGCCCAGACCGGCTCGTAAGCGAAGACAACCTTCTTGAGGTCAGGCTTGTGGAGCCCCTGAACTGACTCGGTCAATTGTGCAACGACGAACTCCACCTGATTGCCAGTTTCGCGGATGGAGAGGTCTTCTCCGATACAGAGCACCGGAACCATCTCATTCTCGAGGACGGCTTTTGCCTTACGTGCCACAAGAGCGCTGCTCTCACCGTGAATGGTGCGACGCTCAGAGTGTCCTACCAAGACAAATGCACACCCCAACTTATTGAGCATGCCGCCAGAGATATCCCCTGTGAAGGCGCCCGATGCTTCTGGTGAGAGATCCTGCGCTCCATAGAGGAGGCGGAGTCTGTCGCCATCGATCAAGGTCTGTACAGAGCGGATATCTGTGAAGGGAGGGAAGATCGCAACATCAACCGCATCGAAATCCTTCTCTTCTAGAGAGTAAGAAAGTTTCTGGGTCACGGCGATAGCCTCGAGATGATTGAGATTCATCTTCCAATTTCCGGCGATCAGTGGCTTACGCATTATTAAGAACCTCAATCCCTGGGAGAGCTTTTCCTTCGAGGTATTCGAGCGAAGCTCCACCACCTGTTGAGATATAGCCAAATTGATCATCGGAGAAGCCGAGAGCTCGCACAGCCGCTGCCGAATCGCCACCACCTACAACGGAGATACCTTGCACCTTAGTCAGGCTCGTTGCGACGACTTTGGTTCCATTCGCGAAGTTTGGAAATTCAAAGACACCCATTGGGCCATTCCAGAAAACGGTGTGGCACTTTTCAATCGCTGCGCCAAAGGCCGCTGCAGAGTCGGGTCCGATATCGAGCCCCATCTGGTCAGCAGGAATTGCATACGCGCTCACGAGTGTGGGTGTCGCATCAGCAGCGAATGTTGGTGCAACCACGATATCCGTTGGTAGTAGAAGTTCTACCCCGAGATCTTTCGCCTCCTGCAACAACTTCTTGACATCATCAAGCAGTTCTAGTTCGACGAGTGACTTTCCGATCTCGTGTCCCTCGGCTGCAAGAAAGGTAAAGAGCATGCCGCCACCGATGGCCAGGACATTGACCTTGCCCAGTAAGTTCTTGATGACACCGATCTTGTCAGAGACCTTTGCGCCGCCGAGAACCACCCCATACGGGCGATCTGGGTTCTCCGTCAACTTCTTCAAGACCTCAATCTCGGCAGCAACTAGGAATCCAGCGGCGCTGGGAAGTAACTTCGCAACATCATAAACAGATGCATGCTTGCGGTGCACGGCACCGAAGCCATCGCTGACAAAGAGATCCATCCCAGTTGCGAGTTGTGCGGCGAAAGCAGCACGTTCTGCCTCATCCTTGGAGGTTTCAGCAGCTTCGTAGCGAATATTTTCGAGGAGAAGAATTTGGCCGGGTTGCAGCGCAGCCTTCTTAGCATCTACTTCTGCCCCGACGATCTCCGATGAGAAGAGAACTGGCTTGCCTAAGAGTTCGCTTAAGCGCTCAGCGACAGGCGCCAAGGTCATATCAGGATTGCGCTCACCCTTTGGTCGACCAAGGTGGGCGGTGATGACGACACTTGCACCATTATCAACGAGATAGTTGATAGTAGGAAGCGAGGCCCGGATGCGACCATCATCGCGAATAACGCCCTCTTTAATGGGGACGTTTAGATCGCACCGGAGCAGAACTCGCTTTCCTGCAACATCAATAGATTGAAGCGCAGTAAAACTCATTAGAGAGATTTACCAACAAAGGCGACGAGATCAACTAGGCGGTTTGAATAGCCCCACTCATTGTCATACCAACCAAGAACCTTTGCAGTTGAACCGATCACCTTGGTGAGGCCAGCATCGAAGATGCATGAGCTTGGGTCGGTGACGATATCTGCGGAGACGATTGGATCCTCGGTGTAGGTCAGGTAACCCTTGAGCTCGCCGTCAGCAGCCTTCTTCATCG
>Ga0208876_1000063_pt1 | contig 40529 bp, 35 predicted proteins | sample CryBogCBH03Jun09_FD_184614 | JGI IMG/M metagenome (GOLD analysis project Ga0208876, IMG submission 184614) | Freshwater microbial communities from Crystal Bog, Wisconsin, USA - CBH03Jun09 (SPAdes) | ecosystem: Environmental > Aquatic > Freshwater > Lake | place: Crystal Bog, Wisconsin, USA... | reverse complement strand
CACCAACGAGTACTACATGGTCGATATCTGAGATCGGGATACCTGCATCCTTAAGAACGGTTTGGAACGGTCCCTTGCAACGAGCCAAGAGATCGGCAGTCATGTTCTCGAATTGTGCGCGAGTAATAGTTTCATCCAAGAAGAGTGGATTCTTCTCGGCATCAACTGTGATGTAGGGAAGGTTGATGGAAGTTTGGGCTGAAGATGAGAGTTCAATCTTCGCCTTCTCGGCTGCTTCGCGTACGCGCTGCATCGCCATCTTGTCCTTCGTTAGATCCATACCACTGGACTTCTTAAATGTGGCCACGAGGTAGTCAACGAGAGCTTGATCCCAATCATCGCCACCGAGGTGGTTATCGCCGTTGGTTGCCTTAACCTCGATAACTCCTTCTCCCATTTCGAGGAGAGAGACGTCGAAGGTTCCGCCGCCGAGGTCGAATACCAAAATTGTCTGCTCGTGGTCGCCCTTATCAAATCCATATGCGAAGGCGGCGGCAGTTGGCTCGTTGACAATACGTAGGACGTTAAGTCCCGCGATCTCTCCGGCCTCTTTGGTTGCCTGGCGCTGTGCATCATCGAAATATGCAGGGACGGTAATCACGGCGTCGCTCACGGTGTCACCAAGGTAAGCCTCCGCATCGCGCTTGAGCTTCATCAAGATACGAGCTGAGATCTCCTGTGGGGTGTACTTCTTCCCATCAATGTCTTGGGTCCATGTAGTTCCCATGTGACGCTTTACCGAGCGGATGGTCCGCTCAACGTTTGTTACCGACTGACGCTTGGCGACCTCTCCGACCAGGACCTCACCATTCTTGGCGAAGGCGACGATCGATGGGGTGGTGCGAGCGCCTTCGGCGTTAGCAATAACGGTGGGTTCGCCACCCTCGAGCACGCTTACGCAGCTATTTGTTGTTCCTAAATCGATTCCTACGGCTCTAGCCATCTGTACTTCTCCCTCTGATACGCCCCAATAGGGGTTTCCTGCCCAGTTTTACGTCGGGGCCTGACTGAATTCTCGCCCTTGAGTCGCCAACTGTCAAAAGATTGAGTCGGTGTGGCTCAAGTTATGAGTTACTCAGGTAACGAGGTGGGTGAGGGGTTTATTCCCAGCCGAGGCGGGGCTTTTGAACAGCATTGAACGCACTTCTCTGAGTTTTACACTCCCAGCATGAGTAGCGAGTCATCCCCAAAAAATGTTAAGCGTCAACTTCCTAACCCTAAGGAGTTGGCTCCCTTGCTGAAATTCCGCGGGCCAAATTTCAAGCGCAAGGAGAGTCGGTTAGCCAGCGCCTTGACCATTTGGGATCTGAGAGAAATCGCTAAGAAAAGAACTCCGCAGGGGCCTTTCGACTATACCGATGGAGCCGCTGAAAGCGAATTGAGTCTAGAGCGAGCTCGCCAAGCATTTCGCGATTTGGAATTCATTCCCAACATTCTCCACAACGTCTCTGGCGCAAGCTTGGAGCGCTCAACTTTGGGTGAGAAATTTAAGATGCCAGTCGGCATAGCGCCAACAGGGTTCACTCGAATGATGCAGACCGAGGGTGAAATTGCCGGCGCGCGTGCTGCAGAGAAATTTGGAATTCCGTTCTGTCTTTCAACTTTAGGTACTACAACAATCGAAGATGTCGTCTTGGCCGCTCCAGGAGGCACTTCATGGTTTCAGCTTTACATGTGGAAAGACCGTGAAGGCTCGATGGCTCTCGTTGAGCGCGCACAGAAAGCTGGTGTTAGAAATCTAATTTTGACAGTCGATGTTCCTGCCGCTGGCCAGCGGTTAAGAGATTACAGAAATGGTTTAACAATCCCGCCGCGTTTAACAGCAAAAACTCTTATAAATGCTCTGCCTCGCCCAGCATGGTGGTTTAACTTCTTAACGACACCGGGAATCTCGTTTGCCTCGCTATCAGATTGGCCTGGAACCGTTGGTGAACTTCTCGATTATATGTTTGATCCGACAATGACTTTTGATGACTTGGAATGGATTCGCGCCAACTGGAATGGAACATTGACTATAAAGGGAATTCAAAACGTCGAAGATGCAAAGAAGGCTGCAGACTTTGGTGTGGATGCGGTAATTCTCTCAAATCACGGCGGGCGTCAATTAGACCGAGCACCGGTACCTCTCCATCTCCTAGTCGATATAAAGAAAGAGTTAAAGAGTGGGATAGAAGTGCATTTGGATACTGGCATTATGCACGGCGCCGATATTCTTGCCGCGGTGGCTCTGGGTGCCCAATTTACCTATGTGGGACGGGCTTATCTATACGGACTTATGGCCGGAGGGCAGTCGGGGGCAGAGCGAACCTTCGAAATCTTGCAAGGTCAGATGATCCGCAACATGAAGCTCTTAGGCGTGAATTCTCTTGAGGAACTCGAACCCAAGCATGTGCGCTTTTTAAAGAAGGGTTAACGTCTCTCACCGGTAGATTGTCGAAGCTGCAATCGTGGCTGGAACCTAATCTGTTGATGAGAGTGCATAGCAGCTTCATCACACTCAGCCAACAACAATTCTGCGGCTGCAACACCGAGTTGGTATGCCGGTTGCGAAATAGAAGTCAATGGAATGGCTGCCGAGCGCGCAAAGGCGATGTCATCATATCCAATGAGTGAGATCTCCTCCGGAACACGAATTCCTTCATTGAGAAGTGCTCGTAATACCCCGAGAGCGAGCAGGTCATTCGCACAGAAAATAGCGGTCGGGATCTTCTCTAGTGCAAGAAAAGCTTTTAGGGCTTCTGTGCCTTGATCTGCATTCATCTGTGGCACGCGAATAGTCGTAACTGAGGCACCACTTGCCTTCGCAGCACGTGCCACCCCTAGACCGCGATCTGCACATTGCGGAATGCTTTCGGGTCCATTCACCCACGCGATAGTTTCATGACCAAGAGATAGAAGATGCTCAATTGCAATTTCTCCACCTCTCACATCATCCACCGCTACCGAACATTGGTTGCTCTGTTTAGATTCACGATCAAGTAACGTCACAGCGATGCCACGATCACGCAAAATATTTAGTCGCTCCGCTTTATTGTCAGCGGGGGTAATCAGCACACCCCGCACTTGTTGCTCAATCAAGGCGTTGAGATATTTTTCCTCTTTGGCTGTGCTCTCATCGGAGTTGCAGAGAAATACCGCATAGTCTCGCTTGCTCGCAGCATCTTCGACCCCTCGTGCGACTTCGGTAAAGAAGGGGTTCGCGACATCTGGCACGACCAACCCAATCGTTCGGCTGAAGCCTGAGCGCAGGTGCCGTGCAAAGCCATTGGGGACAAAATCGATCTCGCTAATTACCTTTCTGACCTTCGCCAGCGTTTCAGGGGAAACAATGCTGGGTCGATTGAGAACATTGGAAACTGTTCCTACAGAGACCCCAGCCAGGCGGGCCACATCACGCAAGCTCGAGGTCATAGGGGAATATTGCTGTTGTTCATTGAACTGTGTCAATGATTTTCAAAGTAAAGGCAAATTGATACCAAAACGTAATGCGAAAATCTGTTGACTTGAACGTAAAGCGGATTTAACTTGCTCCTAGTATTAGTGAACCGTTTCAAAGAAGCACTAAAAACTAGGGAGATCTCGTGGACAGAGAAGTCCTCACGATCGTCGGGGCGACCAAGAACTTCGGTGGGGTGCGTGCGCTCAATAGCGCCTCGCTCACTCTGTACGCGGGTGAGATCCATGCCCTCCTTGGTGAAAACGGCGCCGGAAAGTCCACACTTTTAAAGACCTTGGCTGGGGTTCATAGGCTTGATTCGGGTCAAATAACCCTCGATGGCAAGGTTTTTCAGCAAGGTTCGACCAGATTGGCTCGGGAACAAGGTATAGCCGTAATTTATCAAGAGCCGAATCTCTTCCCCGACCTCACTTTGGCTGAGAATGTCTTTGCGGGTCGTCAACTCAAAAAGGGGAAACTTGTCGATTGGAATCAAATGGCTCAAGAGGCGCAAAGCCTCTTTGACCAGCTCGGTGTCGCACTAAATCCCCGTGCACGGGCTCGAGGCTTATCCATTGCCGATCAACAAATTGTTGAGATCGCCAAAGCCCTTTCGCTAAACGCAAAAGTAATCGTTATGGACGAACCCACCGCTGCCTTATCTTCTCAAGAAGTTGATCGCCTCTTCAAAGTAGCCCGTAGCCTGGAATCTCAAGGCGCCGCCGTTGTATTCGTCTCTCACCGCCTCGATGAGGTTTTCGCGCTCACCACTCGAATCACCGTCATGCGTGATGGCGAGACCATCGGAACTACCCTCACTTTAGATACAACCGAGGCGAATGTAATTCAAATGATGGTGGGCCGCGAAGTCACCGAACTCTTTCCAAAATCTGAGCCAAATGTCGGCGAAGTCGTACTCTCAGTGAAAAATCTTTCCAGTGAAGGACTTTTTGAGGACATTTCCTTTGAAGTAAGGGCTGGAGAGATTGTGGGTCTAGCCGGATTGGTCGGGTCGGGTCGTTCTGAAATAGCTCGAGCTATCTTTGGAATCGATAAATATTCTCGCGGTTCAGTTCAATTGTGCGGTCAGACGCTTCAACAATTCTCTCCTTCACAGGCGATGCGCGCGGGAGTCGCTCTCGTGCCAGAGGATAGAAGATTGCAAGGATTATTTATGGCGGCATCTATTGCGAAGAATTCCTCGATAACTGTGCTCGATCGGATTAGAAAGGGCTTTCTCATCCGTTCAAAGTCTGAGGCAGATCTCGCAATCAATTGGGGCAAAACTCTCCAGTTGAAATATTCAGAGATTACTGATCCTGTCGAACGACTTTCGGGTGGCAATCAACAGAAAGTCGTGCTTGCCAAGTGGTTAGCTAGCAATCCAAAACTCTTAATCATCGATGAACCTACTCGTGGAATTGACGTGGGAACCAAAGCTCAAGTTCATAAGTTGCTCGATGACGAAGCCCAAAAAGGACTGGCTATTTTGATGATATCAAGTGAGCTACCCGAGATCCTTGGAATGTCTGACCGCATTCTTGTGGTGAAGGAAGGCCTTCTACAAAGAGAATTTTCGCGTGCCGAAGCAACCTCAGAAAAAATAATTGCCGTTGCAACGGGGGCGATTACGGTATGACTAAGTACGTTGCGAAACTACTAAATATTCGTGAAATTCCAGTCCTCATTGCTCTCTTAATTGTGCTTGTAGTCACCGGAATTGCTAATCCGCAATTTCTCAGTAGATCCGGGGCACAGGACCTCTTCTTAGGGGTTGCAGTCATCGCTACTCTTTCGGTTGGACAGACATTTGTTATAACGATGAGACACGTTGATCTTTCCGTGGGATCGACGGCAGGTTTTACGGCTTACATGATTGGAAAAGAATCAGGGGATCACCATGGCTTGATCACTTGCTTATTTGTGGCCCTGACTATTGGTTTGCTCGTCGGAGCTTGTAACGGCTTTATGGTTGCTTACCTCAAACTACCTAGTCTGGTTGTGACCCTATCCTCGCTTTGGATTGTACGAGGACTCTTCAATCAAATCGCTGGTGGAAATACGATTACTGATTTTCAAGTTCCAGTCTCACTGGGTTATTTAGGTCGTCATTCATTCTTAGACGTTCCTTATATCTTTCTGATTGCAATCTCCTTAGTTCTTTTTGCTACCTACGTCATGCGGAACGCTAGGTCCGCCCGTGATTTGTATGCAATGGGTTCCAACCCCCCTGCAAGTGCTCTAGCTGGAATTCCTGTGGCTCGTAGAACTTTCTTCGCATTTCTGGCATGTGGTGCAGTAAGTGGGTTGGGTGGAGCAATCCTTCTTGCTCGCTTCCACTCTGCCGATTCCAATTCAGGCCTCGGCCTGGAGTTAAATGTCATCGCTGCCTGCGTTGTGGGAGGGGTCGCTATCGCAGGCGGCGTTGGCACACCTTTGGGGGCGCTAATAGGCGCTCTCCTACTCCAGTCAATTACCTTGGCTCTTGGCGCTCTTGGGGTCTCACAATTTTGGCAGTTGGCCGTTAATGGAACTCTGCTGATCTCGGCTATCTCTCTTGACCGCTATCTGTCATTGCGGGTAAAGCCAACTAGAATCCTGAGGGCCGAGTGATGAAGAGAATTAATTTCACTTGGGATAAGGGAATTCTCGTACTTCTGGTACTCACGATATTTGTGGGCTCCTTCATTACTCCATATTTTGCAAATGCCTCAAATATGAGTTTTGTTATTCAAGATATTGGCGAATTTATGTTGATGTCTATTCCTGTCACCTTTCTTATAATCGCGGGTGAAATTGATCTTTCAATTGGCTCTACAGTCTGTCTTTCCAGCGCCTCGATTGGGTACTCCTACCGCCATGGAATTCCATTCTGGTTCTGCATAATTATTGGCTTAGTCGTTGGACTCCTCTGTGGATTAATTAATGGATTGCTAGTCACGAAATTTGGTCTTCAATCCCTTGCCGTCACAATCGGCACCTTGGCTCTCTTTAGAGGTTTGTGTTATGTCTTGCTAGGAAATCAACCAGTGAATCAACTTCCAAGCAGTTATACGAATCTTGGTTCCAACGCAATCCCTCATACGTTCTTTCCTTATGTGAGTATTTTGATTCTTATATTTGGGGCAATTGGATGGTTCACACTTCACTATTCACGTATCGGCCGCTGGACATTTGCAATTGGCATTAATGTCGAGGCGGCAAAATTCTCTGGAATTCCAGTGGCTCGAATGAAGCTTGCTTTATTCATGATTACTGGATTGATGGCTGGGTTAGCGGGAGTCGTCTACACCTTCCGCTTTGCTAGTGCATCACCCGATGGAGCGACTGGTTACGAGTTATCGGTAATCGCGTCGGTTTTATTTGGGGGAGTCTCAATCGCGGGTGGCGTCGGCACCATTTGGGGCGTCATGGCTGCAGTGCTGGAACTTGGAGTTATTCGCTCCGTGTTACAGCTTTCTAATGTATCGGCAAACACGCTACTTGTAGTGAGTGGTGGTTTGCTGCTTCTCTCGGTTGCAGTACCTCGGGCAATTGAGATTTCTCGAAACCGGCGCAAGCTAGTTTCAAAAAGCTAAATCTCTCGATCTTCGTCGAGAGCCCTCAAACAAGGAGAAAAATATGCAAAAGAGACTCACACGAGTTGCGATTGCGGTTCTTGCTGTTAGCGCCCTTGTTGGCGTAACAGCACCATCTAATGCCGGTGTTAAAGGCATCAAGGGTGGTCTAAAGATCGCGATCATGCCAAAGGCAGTAAACATTGGTTACTTCACCGCTTGGGATAAGGGTGCAACCAATGCATGTAAGGAAATCGGAGCACGCTGCACCTACTTGGGTCCAACTCAGGCAACCGGAGCAGCACAAGTACAGTTCATCAATCAAGTAATCCAACAGAAGTACAACGTTCTCGTGATTTCAGCTGCAGATCAGAATGCAATTGTTCCTGCCCTAAATAAGGCCAAGGCTGCGGGAATTACTATCGTCACTTCTGACGCGGATGTTGATCCAACGGCCTCGGCAAGTCGCGTAACTTCAATCCTTCCTGCTGCTTCAGCACGTATTGGTACAGCTGAAGTTGACTGGATTGCACAAGCAACTGGAGGCAAGGGTTCGATTGCAATTCTCTCTGCAGCTGCTACCGCAGCAAATCAGAATGCATGGATCGCAGCCATGGGTCCTTATCTGACCTCCAAGTACCCAAATATGTCTTGGGTTGGTGGAACAGTTGATAAGTCCGTCTTCTACGGCAATGATGATGCAACCACTTCAACTCAACAGTTCGATGCAATCCTCGCCCAATATCCAAAGGTTGCAGGAATCATCTCGCCAACCACTGTAGGCGTTCTTGCTGCTGCACAAGAGAAGAAGGCTAAGGGTGCAACTGTTGCTGTAACTGGTCTTGGACTCCCAAGCCAAATGGCTCCTTACATTGAAGATGGAACGATTCAGAAAGTCGGTCTATGGAATCCAATCGATCTCGGTTATGTCGCCGTTTATGCCGCTGCTGAAGCTGCAAGCGGAACATTCTCCGGTGCAGTTGGGTCCACTTTCTATGCTGGACCAACAAAGAAGGCTCAAAAGACGTACACCGTAACAGCTGGTGGAATCACTTATCTCGGTGATCCTTTCACCTTCGATAAGAGCAATATCGCGGTATTCAAAGCTATTTATTAATAGTTCCCGCGTAAATAGTGGGAGCGCTGCCCGAGCAGCGCTCCCACTACAACAATTATTTTGATTGGAAGGAGAGTTACGGTGTTGAGAGTCGGTTTCAAACTCAAGCTACAAGCAGACCGTCTCGACGAATATGTCGCACATCACCAAAACGTATGGCCTGAGATGCTGGCCGCCCTTTCACGAACCGGTTGGCACAATTATTCGCTTTTTCTAGATCGCACGGATGCAACATTGTTTGGATATTTTGAAACTCCGAATTTGGAGGCTGCCCTTGCAGGAATGGCCCACACTGAGGTCAATGCGCGCTGGCAAGCCATGATGAGTGAATTTTTTGAAGATTTAGAAGGAAAGAATCCCGATCAAGGATTTTTGAAGTTGGAAAACATTTTCTATTTGGAATAGGTATTAACTACAAAAGAGAGAAGTAATCATGGCTAGCACCGGCACTGTAAAAGATGTACTGAGTCGTCTCAAGATCGAGACTCCATCGTGGGCCTATGGAAATTCTGGTACCCGCTTCAAAGTCTTTGGCCAGCCAGGTGTGCCTCGAGATCCCTTTGAAAAGGTTGCCGATGCAGCCCAGGTAAATAAGTACACAGGGGCCACTCCTAGTGTTGCCCTCCACATACCTTGGGACAAAGTGGAGGACTATTCAAAGTTAGCTGCCCATGCCAGGGAGCTAGGAGTTGTGTTGGGTACCATCAACTCGAACACTTTTCAGGATGACGACTACAAGTTAGGTTCTGTATGTAATCCTGATGAGGGAATCCGGGAAAAGGCGATTGCTCATCTTCATGAGTGCATAGAGATCATGGGTATAACTGGATCTCAGGATTTAAAGCTCTGGTTTGCCGATGGGACAAATTACCCCGGGCAGGACAGTATTCGTGAACGCCAAGAGCGTCTCTCCGACTCCTTGAAGAAGACCTATGCCAAGCTGAGCGAAGGTCAACGGTTACTCCTTGAGTACAAATTCTTTGAACCCTCTTTCTACACGACAGATATTCCTGACTGGGGAACATCCCTTATGCACTGTCTTGAGCTCGGACCTAAGGCGTGGGTGGTCGTTGATACCGGTCATCACGCTCCTGGTACCAATATTGAGTTCATAGTTGCCAATTTAATTCGGGTCAACAAACTTGGTGCATTCGATTTCAATTCCCGCTTCTATGCAGACGATGATCTCATTGTTGGGGCTGCCGATCCCTTTCAGTTGTTTCGCATTATGCATGAAGTAAATATTGGTGGCGGTTTTGAAAAGGGAACTCCAATCTCATTTGTACTTGATCAGTGCCACAATATAGAAGCGAAGATTCCAGGTCAGATTCGATCAATTATGAATGTGCAGGAAGCTGTGGCAAAGGCAGTTCTTGTAGATCAGAGCGCTCTCAAAGCAGCTCAGGTTTCCGGTGATGTCCTTGGCGCTCACGAAGTCTTGATGGATGCGTACAACACAGACGTGCGCCCCTTGGTTCGCGAGTGGCGTGAAGGTCTGGGCATCAATCCAGATCCAATGCGAGCATATGCATCCTCTGGTTACGCGGCCAAAATTGCGACAGAGCGCGTTGGCGGAAATCAAGCCGGTTGGGGGGCATAAATCAAATGACTGAACAACAAACAATTAGAGATCTTTTGGCAAGAAGCAATCGTCTGGGTTCTAACCCCAAGTTCACCAATTTTGCAGGCGGTAATACCTCCTCTAAGGGTGAAGCTACTGATCCGTCGACTGGAAGGCAGGTTGAGATTCTCTACGTAAAGGGGTCGGGAGGCGACTTAGGCACCCTTAAAGAATCTGGCTTAGCTGCGCTTTACCTTGAACGCATGAGGTCCCTGGTGAGTGTATATCGCGGGGTTGAGCATGAAGATGAGATGGTGGCGCTCTTTGACTACTGTTCATTCGGTCGCGGTGGGGCTGCTCCGAGCATTGATACAGCAATGCATGGGCTTGTCGAGTACAACCATGTCGATCATCTACACCCTGATTCAATCATTGCACTCGCGACCTCGCTTGATGGTGAGGCGCTTACACGCGAATGCTTTGGAGATGAAATTCTTTGGGTGGACTGGCGGCGTCCGGGCTTTCAATTAGGTTTGGATATAGCGAAAATTGCCAAAGAGAATCCGGCATCCCATGGATGCGTCCTCGGCGGGCATGGATTGACTACATGGGGCTCAACCTCTGAAGAGTGCGAAGAGCGCTCTAGAGCGGCGATATTAAAGGCAGAAGCCTTCCTCGCCGCCAAAGGAAGGCAGGATCCTTTTGGTAAGCATCTACCAGCGCGAGCAGCTCTTCCGCTAACTCTTCGACGGGAAAAAGCTGCGGCGATCGCTCCTTCACTGCGTGGGATCGCCTCCCAAGATAATCGAATGATTGGACACTTCAATGACTCGGAGGAAGTTTTAGCGTTCATCTCGAGCGAAGCTCTCGTCGACTTGGCTGCGCTCGGTACATCGTGTCCAGATCACTTCTTGCGAACAAAAATCTCCCCTATGGTCGTTGAGGTAGATTCACAGGCAACCACCGAAGAAATAATCTCCAAGGCACATGATGAGCACGTTCGATATCGTGAGAATTATGAGGCGTACTACAAGAGATATGCCACTCCTGATTCGCCCGCGATCCGAGGGGCTGATCCACTAATTATTTTAGTACCCGGTGTTGGTATGTTCTCATATGGCAAGGACAAGCAGACAGCTCGAGTTGCTGGTGAATTTTATGTAAATGCAATCAACGTGATGCGAGGAGCACAATCTGTTTCAGCCTATCGCCCCATTGATGAGTCTGAAAAGTTTCGCATTGAATATTGGGAACTTGAAGAAGCGAAGTTGCGCCGCGCGCCCAAGCCAAAGCCATTGGCAGGCCGAATTGCTTTCATCACTGGAGGTGGCTCTGGAATCGGAAAAGCAACCGCAGAGCGTCTCGCAGCGGAAGGTGCATGCGTAGTTATTGCAGATCGTGATCTGGAGGCGGCTGCCAAGGTCGCTCTCGAATTAGGAGGGTCAGACAAGGCAATTGCGGTGCATGTAGATGTAACAGATGAACAGGCGGTCGGAATCGCAGTGGCACAAAGCGCTCTAGCTTTTGGCGGCATCGATCTAGTTGTGAACAATGCTGGACTTTCGATAAGCAAACCACTCGTGGAGACCTCGGTCGTTGACTGGGATGTGCAGCACAATGTCATGGCTCGTGGTTCGTTTCTAGTCTCCCGCGAGAGTGCCAAGGTGATGATTGCGCAGAAAATGGGTGGTGACATCATCTACATTTCTTCAAAAAACTCCATCTTTGCAGGTCCAAACAACGTCGCATACGGTGCTACGAAAGCTGACCAGGCCCATCAGGTTCGTCTTTTGGCTGCAGAGCTTGGAGCGCATCAGATCCGCGTGAATGGAGTTAATCCCGATGGTGTTGTCCGTGGCTCTGGAATCTTTGCAAGTGGATGGGGTGCACAACGCGCTGCCGTATACGGGGTCGAGGAGGAGAAGCTTGGCGAATATTACGCACAGCGAACGATCTTAAAGCGTGAGGTTCTCCCTGAGCACATTGCTGCTGCTGTATTTGTTTTGACAGCCTCTGATCTCCCGCTAACCACGGGCTTACATATTCCAGTTGACGGTGGAGTTGCCGCCGCCTTCCTACGGTAGTTAAATGAGATCGGACTTCATTGCAGTAGATCTTGGTGCTACGAGCGGGCGCATTGCAATCGGTCGTTTTGACGGAAAAGCAATTACTCTCGAAATCGCCCATCGTTTCACTCATGAAGTCGCAATCGATGGTCCCATTCGCAAGTGGGATTGGCCTCACATCTATAAGGAGGTGGTCTATGGAATTTCCCAGGCTAGAGAGCGCTGTGATCCGATTTCCATCGCCTTCGATTCCTGGGCGGTCGACTATGGGTTTATCGATACTTCCGGCTCACTTATAGAACCAGTGGTCTCTTATCGGGATTCTCGCACCGATTTGAGTTACCCCGCCGCTGTTGAACAACTTGGTCGTGATCGAATCTATGAAGACACCGGCATTCAGTTCCTCCCTTTCAACACTATCTACCAACTGATAGCGGCCAGGAGTTCCAAAGAGTATGAGCGTGCTTCTACACTCCTGTTGTTGCCGGATCTACTCAACTTTCTCTTCACAGGAGTGAAGTCGACTGAAATTTCAAATGCATCTACGACTCAATTATTGAACGCCTCGACTCGCAATTGGGATGATGAACTTATTGCAGAAGCTGGGTTACGTCGCGACCTATTCACCCCACTCCATGAACCGGGTTCATTTATAGGTGAGGTACGAGGTCATGGTGCGCTTGATGGTTTAACTGTGGTGGCCGCCGCATCCCACGACACGGCGAGTGCAGTCGCGGGAACCCCACTAGTTGATTCAAACTCTGAGGCCTACATATCGAGTGGCACATGGTCTTTGGTTGGAGTTGAAACAAGATCTCCGATCACAAATAGGCGAGCATTAAAGGCGAATTTAACCAATGAAATAGGCGCATTTGGCACAGTTCGTCTATTGAAAAATGTGACTGGGATGTGGCTCTTAGAGGAGTGTAGGCGTGCCTGGCTCGCGGAGGGGCGTGCCTTCTCTATCCCTGAACTTTTGGCGATGGCAGAAGAACAAAAAATGTTCTTCACTACGATCGACCCAAACGATTCGTGCTTCATTGCACCTGGAAATATGCCTGATCGAATTCGTTCTTGGTGTTTAGCAAGAAAACTTCAACCCCCCACGACGCCCGCAGAATTCACGCTGTGTATCCTCAATAGCTTGTCGCTTGCCTACAAAGAGAGCCTAGATAAGATCATGGAGATCAGTGGCAAGAGAGTTACTTCTATTCACATCCTTGGAGGTGGATCTCAAATCCGTTTGCTCAATCAGTTGACCGCGAATGTATGTGGAGTTCCCGTTAAGGCTGGTCCGATTGAGGCAACGCTCTATGGAAACATTGCAGTTCAAGCCATCTCCGCTGGATTACTTCCCGACCTTGCGGCAGCTCGAGCTGCGATCGGACAGAGTTTTTCTGGCGAAGTCTTTTTTCCCGCACGTCGTTAATAAGAGGTTTTTCTAGTTGGCAAGGCTTGCAAGACTAAGGCAAGAAGAATCCCGCCAATCAAGCCACCCACATGTGCCTGCCAAGCAATATTCGGGACGGTAAAGGTGATAATCAAATTGATGACGACGCTACCCACGACTTGTTGGTAGTCGACACCCAACTTTTTGCCCGAGACCAAAGCGATTCCGAAGAGGCCAAAGATCATTCCAGAGGCTCCGACTGACGGCGTATTTGCGGGGGCCAACAACAAACATAGGAGGGATGCCGTAAAGGCACAGAAGATTAAAATAAAAATGTAACGTGCTTTACCGAAATACCGTTCAATGAGGCTGCCGATTTGGAAGAGGACGAGCATGTTAAATCCCAGATGGATCCAGTTGGCGTGGGTTAAGACGACTGTAACAACCCGCCACCATTCACCGGCGTAAACGCCATGAATCTTTCCGTCTGGAAAAATTGCTTTGCGGATGAGAAAGAGATTCTCTTGGAGAGTTAATCCGCCCCACGTTATTTTTGGTGCGTATTGTGCAATCACAAAGAACCCAGTAATAACAACTATCAAATTTGTTGTTATTGAGTTCTTTAACTTCATGCGTTTATTCTGTAATAGTTACAGAGTTAATCTTGATTGCTTCGACTGGACGATCGCCTGCGCCGGTCTTTGTCGTCTCGATAGCGTCGACAACCTTCTGTGAAGCCTCGTCCTTTACTTCGCCAAAGATGGAGTGCTTGCGGTTCAACCAAGTGGTTGGCGCAGCGGTGATGAAAAATTGCGATCCATTGGTATTTGGTCCTGCATTTGCCATCGCGAGTAGGTAGGGGCGATCAAAACTCAACTCACCGTGGAACTCATCGTCAAACTTATAACCAGGTCCACCGGTGCCTGTACCTTGCGGGCAACCACCCTGGATCATGAACCCTGCGATAACGCGGTGGAAGATTGTGCCGTTATAGAAATCCTTCTTGGCGAGGTCGACAAAGTTCTTGACTGTCTTTGGTGTGTGGTTATCAAAGAGCTCGATGACAATGTCACCTTTTGTTGTATGAAGGGTTGCTGTCGTCATTGAAGTGCCTTCCGGATTAGTTTGCTCTGGAATTAGGTAATTACAAATAAAGGTACAAAGTGGAGCCTAGGAGGATCGAACTCCTGACCTCCTGCTTGCAAAGCAGGCGCTCTACCAATTGAGCTAAGGCCCCTTATTTATTTCAGAATCCGTACCCTATCCGAAGTGGCTTCGGGGTGGAAATCTGGTGGGCCTGGGAGGACTTGAACCTCCGACCTCTTCCTTATCAGGGAAGCGCTCTAACCAAGCTGAGCTACAGGCCCATTCTTATGGGTGTCTTGCGAGTGCCTGAGGCTACCCGACTTCAGGGTTTAGCCCAAAATCTCCTCTGGAGCTACATCTTTTACCTGAGTGATGGAGACAACCGAGGTGCCCTCATCAAGGTTTACGAGGCGCACACCAAGGGTGTCACGGCTTGTCTCACGGATCTCTTCAACGGCGGTACGTATAACGACTCCACCGGAGGTGATCGCAAGGATCTCGTCTTTTGGTGCCACGATCATCGCACCGACCAAGGTGCCGCGGGAATCCTCATCAATCTTTGCTGCCTTAACCCCAAGACCGCCGCGGGCTTGTTCACGGTACTCGTTCAACGGGGTGCGCTTGGCATATCCGCCATCAGTGGCGGTCAAAACATAGTGATCGGGTGATGATCCCGAAATTGCCGCCATCGTTAAGAGTTGATCATCTTTACGGAACTTCATACCGATGACGCCCGAGGTGGAGCGACCCATTGAGCGGATCGAGTCTTCACGTGCGGCAAAACGGAGCGACATTCCATGCTTACTGACTAGCAAAATCTCGTCATCATTTGTAATTAAAGCAGCTGAGACCACTTCATCATCTTCTTTAAGGTTGATTGCAATCAGCCCACCAGCGCGAGGAGAGTCATATTCGGTCAGTGGAGATTTCTTAACCATCCCGCTCTTAGTGGCAATCACCAGGTAGAGCGTGGGGTCGTAATCGCGCAATGAAATTACTTGAGCTATTCCCTCATCCGGTTTAAAGGCAAGAAGATTTGCGACGTGCTGCCCTCGAGCATCGCGACCTGCATCGGGAAGTTCATGAACCTTGGCGCGGTAAACCCGACCTTTATTGGTAAAGAAGAGCAACCAATCATGAGTTGATGCCGTGAAGAAATGATCTACAAGGTCATCCTGCTTCAGAGCTGCTCCCTTAACTCCCTTGCCTCCACGTCGCTGCGCCCTATAGAGGTCAGCCCGAGTGCGCTTAGAGTAACCAGTGCGGGTAATAGTGACTACAACTTCTTGATCTGGGATTAAATCTTCAATTGAAAGATCTGATTCAGCCAGAACAATTTGAGTGCGTCGTTCGTCGGAATACTTCTCACCGAGCTCAAGAAGTTCAGATTTAATGATCTCGCGCTGCTTCGATTCGCTAGCCAAGATTTCATTGAGAAGGACAATATCTGCCATGAGCGCTTCGTACTCATCGTTGATCTTCTGACGCTCAAGAGCTGCGATACGACGAAGTTGCATATCCAAAATTGCATTGGCTTGAATCTCATCGACATCAAGGAGTTTCATCAAGCCGGTGCGTGCTTCCTCGGGAGTCTTTGATGCGCGAATAAGTGCGATAACCGCATCCAGTGCATCGAGCGCTTTGAGATAACCTTGCAAGATATGCGCACGTCGCTCGCGCTCTGCGAGGCGGAAGCGAGTGCGACGAACAATGACTTCGACCTGGTGCTCGATGTAGTAGCGGATGAACTCATCAAGGCGAAGCGTGCGGGGAACGCCATCGACCAACGCCAACATATTGGCGCCGAATGAATCTTGCAGTTGGGTGTGCTTGTAGAGATTATTGAGAACAACCTTTGGGGTAGCGTCGTTGCGCAACACAATTACTAATCTTTGCCCGAGGCGCTCATTTCCTTCATCGCGCACATCAGCAATACCCTTGATGCGGCCATCTTTTACAAGCTCTGCGATCTTAAGTGCCAAATTATCTGGATTTACTTGGTAAGGAAGTTCGGTTACAACGAGGCAGGTGCGTTTATTGATCTCTTCAATCTCAACAACAGCGCGCATAATGATCGACCCGCGACCTGTTCTGTAAGCATCTTCAATTCCTTGGCGACCAACGATCAGCGCCTTTGTTGGAAAGTCTGGACCTTTAACAATCGTCATCAACTTTGCAAGAGTCTCTTCGGCAGACGCATCTGGATTTTCAAGGGCCCAAGCTGTTGCTTGGATAATCTCAGTGAGGTTGTGCGGCGGAATATTTGTTGCCATTCCAACAGCGATACCGGCAGAGCCATTAACTAGAAGGTTTGGAAAGCGCGAAGGCAGAACGGTTGGCTCTTGGGAGCGGCCGTCATAGTTCGGAATAAAATTGACGGTATCTTCATCGATATCGCGCATCATCTCCATCGCGAGTGGAGCAAGTTTTGCTTCGGTGTAACGCATGGCAGCAGCTGGATCATTACCTGGTGAACCAAAGTTGCCATTACCGTCAATTAATGGATAGCGCAGTGACCAGAATTGTGCCAAGCGAACAACAGCATCGTAGATAGCCCCGTCGCCATGTGGGTGGTAGTTACCCATGACATCACCGACGATACGAGAAGATTTGTAATATCCCTTGTCGGGACGGTATCCCGCATCGAACATCGCGTAAAGAACGCGGCGGTGAACTGGCTTAAGGCCATCGCGAACATCCGGCAAAGCACGTCCAACAATTACTGACATCGCATAATCGAGATAGCTGCGAGCCATCTCTACTTGAAGATCTACTGACTCAACCTTCGAGCCTTCCATACCCTCTTGAAATCTATCGTCCATCAGATATCCAAGAATCTAACGTCTTTTGCATTACGTTGGATAAATGAGCGGCGCAGATCAACATCTTCGCCCATAAGCACCGAGAAGAGATCATCAGCAGCTGCCGCATCATCCAGCGTTATCTGCGTCAAAATGCGGTGAGTTGGATCCATTGTCGTGTCCCACAACTCCTTTGCGGGCATCTCACCTAAACCTTTAAAGCGCTGAATTCCATCTTCTTTAGGAAGGCGCTTTCCAGCATCTAGCCCTATCTTGATGAAGCCATCGCGTTCACGATCACTAAATGCATATTGAACGGGCTCTTTGCCGCCCCACTTCAATTTATAAAGCGGTGGTTGGGCGAGGTATACAAAACCGTTTTCAATAAGTGGGCGCATGAATCTAAATAACAAAGTTAAAAGAAGTGTGCGGATATGTTGTCCGTCGACGTCAGCATCGGCCATCAAGATAATCTTGTGATAGCGCAACTTAGCGATATCAAATTCGTCATGAATACCAGTACCTAAAGCAGTGATAAGTGCTTGTACCTCGTTGTTTTGTAGAACACGATCAATACGAGCCTTCTCAACATTGAGAATTTTTCCGCGAATCGGAAGGACCGCCTGATAACGTGAATCGCGGCCACCTTTGGTTGATCCTCCTGCGGAATCGCCCTCAACAATATAAAGCTCACATTTTTCTGGCTCAGTCCATTGGCAGTCAGCCAATTTTCCTGGCATGCCGCGTCCTTCAAGTAGACCTTTGCGTGAACGGCTTAGATCGCGAGCTTTGCGGGCCGCTACTCGAGCGGAAGCTGCATCAATGCTCTTACGGACAATGTCTTTTCCTTCACCGGGATTCTTTTCAAACCACTCAGTGAGAAATTCATTCATCGCCTTTTGAGTGAAGGACTTGGCTTCAGTGTTGCCAAGTTTTGTCTTTGTTTGCCCTTCAAATTGTGGCTCGCCGATTTTGATGGAGACAATCGCGGTTAGACCTTCACGAACATCATCGCCAGTAAGGCGATCTTCTTTCTTGCGGATAAAGCCCCACTCTTCGCCAAACTTATTAACTATCGAAGTGAGGGCAGTTCTGAATCCCTCTTCATGTGTTCCGCCCTCTTGTGTATTGATTGTGTTTGCAAAGGTGTACACACTCTCTGAAAATCCGTTGTTCCACTGCATGGCAACTTCGAGCGTCATCTTCTGCGCTTTATCTTCTGCCTCGAAGGCGATGATGGTTTTGTGTTGTTCGCCTTTGGTCAGGTTGAGGTGGCGAACGAAATCAATGATGCCGCCTTCATAGTGATAAGTGGCGCTTAGAATGTTTCCATTCTCATCAACTCTGCCTGGTCGCTCATCGGTCAGCGTCAGAGTTAGGCCCTTATTTAAGAAGGCCATCTCACGGAATCGCGCAGAGAGTGTTTCAAAGGAGAAGTCGGTGGTTTCAAAGATCTCACTAGAAGGCCAGAAAGTGATAGTGGTTCCGCTTGTCGTTGTTGCCTCACCTTTGCGGACTGGTGCTTGGGGAACGCCGAGTTTGTACTCTTGGAACCAGTGGAATCCATCGCGTCGCACCTCAGCTGAGAGGTCGGTAGAGAGCGCATTTACGACCGAGATTCCAACGCCGTGGAGGCCGCCGGAGACGGAGTAACCGCTATCTCCGAATTTTCCGCCAGCGTGTAGCACAGTAAGGACAATTTCTAGGGCCGGGCGCTTTTCGATCGGATGGAGGTCAACCGGGATGCCACGTCCGTTATCGACGACACGCACCGCACCATCAGCCATAAGGGTCACATTTATCGTGTCGCAGTATCCCGCCAACGCCTCATCCACCGAGTTATCAACAACCTCATAGACGAGATGGTGTAGGCCGCGCTCCCCAGTGGAGCCGATATACATTCCTGGACGCTTGCGAACCGCGTCGAGCCCCTCGAGGACGGTGATGGCGCTGGCATTGTAGGAATCTTCTGCCATGACCCACCCCCGTTCATTTCTAGGACCCTAATTTTGTAAATCTCGCAAAACCAATTCTTAGCCGAATATGGCTGGTACGACCTCGAATCCTAGTCGTAAAAAGAGGATAGAACCAGCCATAAAAAGGCGTAGGACAAGTTCTGACGGGCTTTTAGAGATTACCCGTAGGTATCCCTAGGACCTCGGGAGTTTCGGATCGTCCTTATCCCTTTTTTCCAACTTGGGGCGCCGGGTGGAAGAACCTGTACCTCTTCAACAAGAGCGCCTGGGGCGGAGCTACGGATCGTGGTCAGAAGTTGGGAGTTCATCAGAGTTAGTTGGGTAGCCCAGGCGGAGGAGCTGGCTTGAATGGTGAGAAGACCGTCAACCAAGGAGATGGGAGTGGAGTGTGAGCCAATATCTCTTCCTACGACCTCGACCCATTCAGTAAAGAGTGAACCTTCAGCAATTCCTTGCTGCCATTGCCGGGTCGTTACTAATTCTGAGATTACAGAGTTGATGGATTGAGGGTCGTCGATCTTCTCTCGTGAAGGTTCGGTGTTGTTGCTTCTGTGGCTTTTGCGAGAGCTCTCGCGCCAACTTTTATATAACTCTTTGGCGAGATCCACTTTCATACTCGTAATTTAACGCTTCCGTTTTTAACATAGTAAGTGCTCCCTGTTAGATCTTTAGGGAGATCCCCTTCTACCGCTACCGTTATAAATGTCTGTTCTGCTGAGTTAGCTAGATCGATAAGTTGTTTACGGCGCTCTTCATCTAACTCAGAGAAAACATCATCCAATATTAAAATTGGTTGCTCTCCCTCGCTTACCAATAAATCATAAGCTGCTAACTTTAAAGAGAGAGCGATCGACCACGATTCACCGTGTGATGCATAACCTTTGACAAGATGTTCTCCGAGTTGCAGTAGGAGATCATCTCTATGGGGGCCAACAAGAGTTAGTCCGCGATCTAGTTCTTGACCGCGGACCTCGCTCATCCTTTGCAAAATTGTTCTTTGATTCTCATTTGGATTTGTTGAAGGATTTTCTATAGAGCTCTTGTATTTTATATGGGCTGGCTTCTCGGCTGATATTCCGGCGTAGATCTTTGTAAAGAATGGCTCGTACTCTGCAAGTAACGCCGTTCGGGCTGCGATAATCTCGCCTCCAAAGTTAGCCACTTGTTGATCCCATGGTTCTAGCGCAGCGTTATTCGCACGAGTTTTTAATAGAGCGTTTCTCTGGCGGACTGCTCTCTCATAATCAGAAATTACGCCAGCTAGCCGGGGAGAACGCAAGGTAATAATTTGGTCTATAAACCTGCGCCTCTCTGCTGGATCTCCTCTAACTAGATCCATGTCCTCAGGTGAGAAGTAGATGCATTGGATAAGACCGAATAACTCTTTCTGGCTTCGTACCGGATTTTGATTAATGCGCGCCCTGTTGGCTTTGTCAGCATTTATTTCCAGTTCAACTAAGACTTCACGTTCAGGGTCTTGCACTTTGGCTCGTATATAGGCCGCGGACTCTCCAAGTTTGATAAGTGGAAGATCCACCGCAGTACGGTGTGAACTAAGGAAGGCTAGGTAGAGAAGTGACTCTACGATGTTTGTTTTACCTTCGCCGTTACGCCCTAAAAATATGGTTATTCCAGGGGTAAGTGGAAGTTCCAACTCTCCGTAGGAGCGGAAATTCTTAAGGGAGAGGTGAGAGAGGTGCACGCGTATTAAGCGCTGTAGCGCATCGGCATTAATAAGTATTGGTAGCTAATATCTCGCGTGCCTGATACTTCATGCTTTCCTGTAAGCACCGCTGGCTTACTAGCTCCAGTGAAGTTTATTTGCACATATGGGGTGCCGATCGCTTGCAGGCCATCAGTTAAATATTGTGGGTTAAAAGCGATATTGATCGGTTCACCGCTGTAGACGATGTCGAGCTCTTCTGTCGCTTGTGCCTCTTCGCCAGTGCCTGCCTCTAGCTGTAGAGCGTTATTGGCAAAGATGAGGCGTAGTGGCACGGTCTTGTCGGTAACGAGCGCAACGCGGCGTACTGAATCAAGGAAGGGGGCAACCTCAATGGTGGCCTCTGCGACAGAATCGCTAGGTAGTAGGTGTTTAAATGGTGGGAAAGTTCCATCAAGTGTTCGCGATGTCATTGTCTTCAACTCGGATAAAAATCCAATCAAACGTTCGTTGGAGCCAGTTGGGGAGAGAGCTAAGGTGACTTGAGAGTGCGCGGTTAATGATTTAGCAGCATCAGCCAAGGTACGCGCGCGGACGAGAGTGTTTACTTCGATATCAGAGTTCTTGGCCTGCCAATTTAGTTCGCGGACCGCTAAGCGGTAACGATCGGTTGCGGCGAGGGTGATCTTGTTCTGATTAATCTCGATATGAACACCGGTAAGTGTAGGAAGTGAATCATCTTTACCGGCAGCAATTGCAACTTGGTTGACAGCATGCGCAAAGACATCGCTCGGGATCACGCCGGCAGTCTCTGGAAGTTCGGGGAGTTGTGGGTACTCATTAACAGAGAGAGTTGGGAGTGTGAATTTTGCTGTGCCCGCCGTTACTAGAACTCTGCTGCCATCTAAGGTGAATGTGATGGGTTTATTTGGGAGAGAGCGAGCTATCTCTGCGAGGAGACGTCCGGGAACTAGAACTTTGCCTTTTGCAGTTATCTCGGCTTTTAAGATCGCCTTGGTAGAAGTTTCGAGGTCTGATCCGGTGAGAGTAATGGAGGTATCAACATCGATCATGATCCCTAAAAGCTCGGGTTTGATTGGGCGGGTTGAGAGGCTACGGGCCACCCAATTAACAGCATCCACCAATTCGGTGGGCTCTACTAAAAACTTCATAATCCGCCTCTTTCTCCTGAAGGAGTCTAGGGTTCCACCCCGACACCTAAATATCGATCAGTTCTTCTCTATCCCGCTTTTTATTCTTATTTAGAGTTATCCGTAGTAACTAGCGCTTTTTCCTGTGGAGAAGGTTAAAAGTGCAGGTCACCCGCTTAAAAACCTTCTCTACATTTGTGGGTAAGGGTGTGGACAAGCAGAGGTAAAAGCCTTGTTATTAGCAAAATCTGCAGAATTAGCCTGAGTTATCCCCCACTTTCTCACAACAGCCTCCCTAATATCCACAGTTATCCACATCTTGCCCACATCTGGGGTTAGTCGTTCATTTAATTTTTAGATTGCAGCTTAATTCGGTTGGTCAACTCGGTCACCTGGTTATAGATAGAGCGGCGCTCAGCCATAAGTTGGCGGATTTTGCGATCTGCGTGCATAACCGTCGTGTGGTCGCGCCCCCCAAAGGTCTGGCCAATCTTAGGCAGGGAGAGATCTGTGAGCTCGCGGCAGAGATACATAGCTATCTGGCGAGCGTTAACCAAGACCCGACTTCGGCTGGTTCCACAGAGATCCTCCAGGGTAAGGCTGAAGTAGGAGGCGGTTTGGGCCATAATCGTCGAGGAGGTGATCTCCGGACCGGCCTGGTCGGGAATGAGGTCTTTTAAGACGATCTCCGCCAACCCCATATCCACAGGCTGGCGGTTTAAGGAGGCGAAGGCGGTAACCCGAATCAGCGCCCCTTCCAACTCTCGGATATTTGAGGAGATCTTGGAGGCGATGTACTCGAGGACATCGTCAGGTGCATTTAACTTATCTTGAGCCGCCTTCTTGCGAAGGATGGCGATACGAGTCTCAAGTTCTGGCGGCTGGATATCAGTAATCAAACCCCACTCAAAGCGAGAACGGAGGCGGTCTTCCAAGGTTGTTAACTGCTTTGGTGGCCGGTCGCTAGAGATCACGATCTGCTTATTTGCGTTGTATAAAGTGTTGAAGGTGTGGAAGAACTCTTCTTGAGTCCGCTCTTTATTCTCTAAGAATTGAATGTCATCAACCAATAGAACATCTAAATCGCGGTAACGACGTTGAAATACTGAGGCCTTGTCGTCACGAATAGAGTTAATGAAGTCATTAGTGAATTCTTCTGATGAGACATAGCGAACCCGGACTGAGCCATACAACTCTTTGGTGTATGCCCCAATAGCGTGCAGGAGATGGGTTTTACCCAATCCAGACTCACCGTAAATAAATAGCGGGTTATAGGCCTTAGCGGGCGCTTCTGCGACCGCGACTGCAGCGGCATGTGCAAAGCGATTAGATGCTCCAATAACAAAGGTCTCAAAAACGTATCGTGGATTTAACTGTGATTGTTCGGTTGGGCCTTTGCTCCCGGAATCACGACCGGTACCGCTCTTAGGTTGTAGATCGGGAACGCTCTCATCTAAAGGCTCTTCATATGGATGATCAACTGCCAAGCTCTCATCAACAGTCACTGCAATATTAATTTTTTGTCCTAATTGATTTGTTAAAATCTCATTCAATGCGGATTTAACGCGGAGCTCTAAGAAGTCCTTAGCGAATTGGTTTGGGGTATTGAGAAGGAGGGTGGCACCAGCTTCTCCTTGTAGGAGCCCGAGGGGTTTTGTCAGAGCCAAGAAGGCACGGTGCTGGGGGGATTCAGAGGCCATCGCCTCGATAACCAACGCCCATAGGGTGTTGAGATCAACCTCTTCAAGTAAAGCCATACCCGCCCATACCGATCGTTAATAAAACTGGCTCGCACCAACTGGGGTTATCCCCAAAGTTATCCACAGCCTGTGGTCTAAACCCCACCTTGAGGGTAAGAGAGCGCTAAACCTGTGGATAGAGCGCGAACCTAGGGGGCTGTGGAGAAAAGCGCAAGTGGTCTATCCACAATAATTCGGCTAACCTTGCCCTTCCGCTGTGGCCCTAGTCGGACCCAAGAACCGCTAGGAGAAATCGAGGAACTTATGAGCAAGCGCACTTACCAACCTAACAACCGTCGTCGCGCGAAGAAGCACGGCTTCCGTGCTCGCATGGCCACACGTGGTGGACGAGCAGTTCTCTCGTCACGCCGCGCAAAGGGTCGCACTCGCATCTCAGCATAAATCGTGCTTCCAGCGTCCAACCGAATGCGGCGAGGCCAGGATTTTTCTAGAACGACAAAAGCTGGGCATCGAGCAACCTCTGATCTCTTAGTTCTCTACTTTTTGACGCATGAGCAATTGCCGGCAGCCCCTCAGGTTGGGCTCATTATCAACAAGAGCGTCGGTGGGTCAGTCGTCCGCCACCGCATTGCTCGCCACCTCCGCCATGCAATGGCCGAACACCTCCATGAGATTCCAGCTCATAGCCAGATCGTGATTCGTGTCCGACAGAACGCTGATGATTATCGCGACCATCTAGAGACGCTTTTAAATAAAGTGGTTAAGAAAGCCGGCGCTCATCGATGAAGAAGATATTGATCGCTCCGATTAGATTTTGGCAGATCTTCATCTCTTCACATATGGAGCCGCGTTGTAAATACTTTCCTTCTTGTTCACAATACACAATTGATGCGATTAATGAATATGGAATTAAAGGTCTCTTCTTAGGGGCTTGGCGGATTTTGCGTTGTAACCCGTGGTCACACGGAGGCGTTGATTATGTTGGTGGTAAGCGAATTGAATACAAACACTTAAAGGGAGCTAACTAATGAACGCGATACTCCACCCTCTCTACTATGCAGTTACATGGGTTATGGTCACCTTCCACACCATGCTGGGATGGCTTTTAGGCAAGAACTCACACGAGTCATTGAAGTGGACCTTCTCGATCGTTCTCCTTGTTGTACTTATTCGCGTCATCCTGATCCCGCTATTTGTAAGGCAGATTAAATCGCAGCGCGCTATGACTGCACTGCAGCCTCATATGAAAGAGATTCAGAAGCGCTACAAGGATGATCGACAGAAGCAATCTGAAGAGATGATGAAGCTCTACAAGGAGCACAAAACCAATCCACTTGCATCATGTGTTCCACTTCTTGCACAAGCTCCAATTTTCTTCGCACTCTTCCGGGTATTGAGTGGAATTGCGCACGATAAGTCTTATGTACCTAATGTGTTAACAACCGGACCCAATGGTTTGCTAGCTACTGCGCATGCCGCAAAGTTCCTCGGCGCTCCTATTTCAGATAGCTTCTTAAGTTCTCATTTAACGAGCACCAAAGTTGTCACCGCTTGCTTGATCCTCTTTATGTCCGCAACAACTTTCTCCACTCAGCGTCAGCTGATGGTTAAAGGGATGCCAAAGATGGACCCTTCAAATAACATGATGGCGCAGCAACAGAAGATCATGCTCTATGTATTTCCACTGATCTTCGCGGTATCTGGAGTTAACTTCCCAATCGGCGTCTTGATCTATTGGTCTACAACCAACCTCTGGACCTTCGGCCAACAGTTCTATGTCATCAAGCGCAATCCGACGCCGGGATCACCCGCTTACGAGGAGCTACAGCGCAAGCGCGGTCTGACGGCGACCGCCACAACCACAACCCCAGAGGGTATGAGTGAGGCGGAGCGGGAGGCAGAGGCCACTAAGAACCGGCAGCGCCAACAACCCAAGAAGCGGAAGCCCCGTAAATAACGGCATAACGCCCAAAACATAACAAATAGGTTTAAATCCGACAGAAAGGCACGACAATGACCGAGTTAGAGACCGAAGTAGCCAAAGAGGCTCCGAAGAAATCCTTGATCGCCCGCCTTGAGGAGGAGGGTGATGTCGCTGCGGATTACCTAGAGGGGTTGCTGGATATCGCCGACCTTGATGGTGATATCGATATCGACGTTGAGAATGAGCGCGCATCCCTCGCGATCGCCGGAGGAGCGCTCTCCCATCTCGTTGGCGATAGCGGTGAGGTCCTAGATGCCCTACAGGAGTTGACCCGGTTGGCCGTCCAGACATCGCTCGGCGAACGCTCTCGTCTCATGCTAGATATTGATAATTTCCGCAGTAATAAGAAGGTTGAACTCACAGAGCTTGCTCATAAGATTGCTGAAGAGGTTAAGGCCTCCGGCGAACAGGTGAAGTTGAAGCCAATGAATGCCTTTGAGCGTAAAGTCATCCACGACACCATCCAGGAGATCGGTTTAACGAGCGAATCAGAGGGCGAAGAGCCAAATCGCTGCGTGGTGGTTCTCCCAGCTTGACCGTTTCACGTGAAACACTCCTAGAGGGGTACTTCAAAGAGAGCCCAGCGAAGATAGAGCGCTACGCCGATATCTTGCAGAGCTGGGGTATTGAGCGCGGCCTGATCGGTCCCCGCGAGGGGGATCGGATCTGGGAGCGCCATATTGCTAACTGTTTGCCCGTCACAACACTCATTCCAGAAGGAGTGAAGGTTGTCGATATCGGATCTGGCGCTGGACTTCCCGGAATTGTGATCGCCTTGGCGCGGCCTGACCTGGAGATCACCCTCATTGAACCTCTACAGCGACGGGTTGATTTCCTTAACGAGGTGATTGCAGAGTTGGAGCTCCCCATAACCGTAATTCGAGGCAAATCTGAGAGCGTAAAGAGGAGCTTTGAGGTGGTTACCGCCCGAGCCGTAGCACCACTTCCTAAGCTCCTCAATATCTCCTGGCATCTAGTAAAGGCAAAAGGTGCCCTGTTGGCGATGAAGGGGGAGAGTGCACAGGAGGAGATTGACGGGACTGAGCCTAAGAAGCACTCCGAGACCCAACTTAGAATTATTGAACTCCCCGGGTTTGAGATAGCCCGTGTCATTGAGGTCAGAAAGACTGCTTAACTACGGGTATGAGTGATTCACGTGAAACATCGGTTGAGAGCGGGCGGAAGGTGATCGGCATTCGTCGCCTAAAAGAGCCGATGCCCACCCCCCTTAAGACACGGATCTTCACCGTTGCCAACCAGAAGGGCGGGGTGGGAAAGACCACCTCTGCTGTCAATGTTGCAGCGGCCTTGGCTATGGGTGGACTCAAAGTGCTTGTTATTGATCTAGATCCCCAAGGAAATGCCTGCACCGCCCTAGGTGTAGATCGAAACGCCAACCCAGGAATGTATGAAGTTCTTGTGGATGAAGTACCGCTCGCTAAGACGATTCAAAAGGTTGCAGGATTTCCCCACCTAGAGTGCGCTCCAGCAAATCGAGAGTTAGCAGGAGCTGAAATCGCTCTGGTTACGTACGTAGCCCGCGAAAGCATCCTAAAAGGAGCCTTACATAGATATTTAGAGGAGAGGGCACAGCGCGGAGATCGCCTGGATTATGTAATTATCGATTGCCCTCCAAGCCTTGGACTCTTAACCATTAACGCACTTACCGCCGCAGAAGAGGTTTTGGTTCCAATTCAATGTGAGTACTACTCCCTTGAGGGAATCTCGCTATTAATGGAGACGTTGAGCAAGATTCAGAAGGCCCTCAATCCCTTGGTAAGAGTGAGCACCATCCTCCTAACAATGTTTGATTCTCGCACCCGGTTGGCAAACGATGTCGCCGATGATGTGCGCCGCCACTTCCCGAATGAACTTATCGACATCCCCATTCCTCGTGCAGTGCGGGTATCTGAAGCGCCCTCCTTTAATCAAACAGTGATGACATATGACGCAACCTCTCCTGGTGCGATCGCCTACATGGGGGTCGCTCGCGAGATTGCAGAGAGAGGGTCGGCAGCATGAGCGCAGCGCGCAAAGGGGGTTTGGGACGTGGACTTGATGCTCTCATTCCAACTACAAAAATTGGTGAAGTAACAAATAACTCTGGAGTGATCGCAGGAACGGCGTTAGAGGTAGATATCAACGCAGTGCTTCCTAATAGTAAACAACCCCGCACCTACTTTGATGAGGATGCACTACAGGAGTTAGCGGCCTCGATCAAAGAGGTTGGTGTTATGCAACCTCCAGTTGTTCGCGAGATTGGTGACGGTCGCTATGAATTAATTATGGGCGAGCGGCGGCTGCGCGCCTCCAAGTTAGCGGGCTTGAAGACCATCCCAGTGATCCTGCGCGCATCGACAGATAACGAGATGTTGCGCGAAGCGCTCCTAGAAAATATTCATCGCAGTCAATTGAATCCTTTGGAAGAGGGAGCCGCGTATCAAAACTTGCTTAATGATTTTGGCTACACGCATGATGAGCTTGCAATCAAAGTCGGAAAATCCCGACCAACAATTACAAACACTTTACGCCTTTTAAATTTACCCGCTTCGGTACAACGTAAAGTCGCAGCCGGAGTGCTCTCCGCAGGCCATGCCCGTGCACTCTTATCATTGACAGATGCTTATGCAATTGAAAAATTAGCAAATCGTATTGTTTCAGAGGGTCTGAGTGTTCGCGCGGTTGAAGAGATTGTCGCTACAGATCAAGGAAAGACAAAGGGCGAGAAGCCCCATCGCCAGACGCTACAAAGCCCGCATCTAAAGGAGTTGAGCGATCAACTCGGAAATAGATTCGATACGCGCGTGAGCATTGAACTCGGAAAGTCGCGCGGGAAAATCACAATCGAGTTTGCTGATGAAGAAGATCTAAAGCGAATTACAGAACTACTTAAATAAGAGCGCGATTCTCCATCTCGGTGCGGATAACTCCACCCAAAGCTTTAACTCCTTCGCGAATACGCTCGGGCGTTGGGTAGCAATATGCCAAGCGCATTGACCAACTTCCAAAGCCATCTGCAAAAAAAGCTGTACCAGGAACATACGCAACTTTTGCTGCAATCGCCTTAGGCATCAGAGCAGTTGTATCAATCTCCGGTGGGAGGGTTACCCACACATAAAAACCGCCACCCGGCTTAGTCCAGCTAGCGCCTTCGGGGAAATATTGATCCAGACTTTCCAACATTGCATCGCGGCGCACTTTGTAAAGTTTGCAGAACGACGCGATCTGATCGCGCCAGGGCTGATCCGCTAGATAACCGCTAATTGAAAGTTGCGTGAAATTAGAGGGGCACAGGATCGAGCTCTCGGCGGCGATAACAAGCTTCTCTTTGAGTGATTGTGGAACTAAGGCCCAACCAACACGGAAACCAGGAGCGATCGTCTTCGAGAATGATCCAAGGTAGATAACATTTTCAGAATCTTGTGCGCGCATCGCATTAGGTGAAGGCTTATCAAAGCCCAACAAGCCATATGGATTATCTTCGACAATAAAGATCTTCTCGGCAGCACAGATCTCGAGAATCTCTGTTCGACGATCTGCAGGCAGAAGAACTCCCGCAGGATTTTGGTAATTAGGAATCAGATAAAGAAATTTGATCTCTTGTCCGGTCTTACGTACTGCAGCGATCGCGGCGCGGAGAGCCTCGGGAATCATCCCGTTCTCGTCCATCTCAACGTGAACCACATTTGCCTCGTACTGCTTAAAAGTACCCAGTGCCCCAACGTATGAGGGTGCCTCTACAAGAACCACATCTCCTGGGTTGATAAAGATGCGCGAGATGAGGTCAAGCGCCTGTTGAGAACCAGTGGTGATGATGATGTCGTCAGGATGGGCGCGGATACCCTCAAGAGCCATTACATCGCAGATCTGCTCGCGCAACTTCGGATGGCCCTGCCCACTGCCATATTGCAACGCCTCGGCGCCATTCTCCTTTATAAGCTTTTCAACGACATCGGCCATCATCTCCATAGGAAGAGCAGAGAGATTGGGCATGCCACCGGCCAGCGAAACGATCTCAGGGCGGGAGGCGACAGCGAAGAGGGCTCGAATTTCACTGGCGTGCATCAGTTCGGCGCGGTGCGCAAAACGTTGCGTCAGTTGTAGATCTTCACCAGTGCGAAAACGTGTTACCTCGTTGGACATTTGGCAATTCTGCCACACCTAACGAGTCGCCCGACGCCCCTTTACCTGCGCAGCCCAGCTCGCCGCAAATCGGAGATTCGCAGAGTGCCGGTCTTCGCATCATTTTCAGCGCTGAGATAGAGGCGTTGGATGGCAACCATGAGCGCTTCGACAACTGTTTCACGAAACTCGGGATCGCTCACCCTGCGGTGATCTCCAGGATTGGTCTCGTAACCCAACTCGATTCTTACAGTCGGAGATTTAGTGAGACGCAATAAGTCCCATGTCTTGGCATGAGTTCGACAATTAAGTAAATCTGTTCGCGCACAGATCTCTCTCTGTGCGAGAGTGGCAAATCGCTCTCCTACGATTGAGTGGACGCCATGTGAATCGCTGCCGTAGTAATACGTTGCTACCCCTTGTGCCCTCTCATTCGCATACCTATCTTGATGGAGCGAGATAACCAGATCAGCGCTAGCAGCATTTGCGATTTCAATACGCTCGGACTCATCTGGGTTCGAGGTGATGGCTCTGGTTAAGTACACATTCACCCCAAGAGCAACCAGCCGCCCTTCGAGGCGTTGACTGAGATCAAATATCGCGGCAGATTCTGAAGGATCAATCACAATAACTTTGCCGGCCAGCGCAGGTCCGCGCTCAGCGCGTATGGCAGCATCGCGTAACTGGATGGGAGCGCCACCCGAGACAATCTTTTTAAGACGGAGCATTGACATGATTGTCGCGGGACCACAGCGTCCATCAACTTTAATTCCAACAGATTTCTGGAACTCCATAACTGCGTTTTCAGAATCCTTACCGAAAATTCCATCTACTCTGCCGCAGTTGAATCCCATTTCACTGAGTTGTGATTGGAGAGCTGCGACATCATCCCCACGCATTAACGGCTGTGTGAAAGTCAGGACTCGATCACCCAACTTCCAACGCGCCTCATCAAGTGCGCGCAGAGTGGTGTCATCAACCACGCCAGAAACTGTGAGACCACGTGATTGTTGAAACTCTTTAACAGCAGATTGCACTTGAGCATCAAAGACCGAGCTTTCACCCTTTAAGAGATTAAGACGGGTGAGGTAGTTGGTGACCTGTAAAACAAGATCACCCGACCCACCAAGGGTGAGATCGGGTGTCATGAAATTGCTTCTACTGAAGGCTTGATTAGCTATTAAATATAAGCTTCGAGATCTTTGAGGAGAGCAGGCTTTGGCTTCGCGCCAACGATGCTCTTCACCACCTGACCACCAACATAAACATTGAGAGTTGGAATCGAGGTGATGCCGTACTTCATTGCGATCGAAGCCTCTTCATCGGTGTTCAACTTTACAATCTTGATCTTGTCAGCGTGCTCTGTAGCGATCTCTTCCAAGATTGGACCTACAGCGCGGCAAGGGCCACACCACTCTGCCCAGAAATCTACTAGTACTGGTGTGGTGCTGTTGAGGACGACATCTTGGAATGTCGCGGCTGTTACTGGTGGTGTACTGCTCATATCTCTCCCTAGATTATTTTTTGAAGTTCGTTAATTCTTAAAATGCAGAGTACGGATTCTAGTGTCCAGCAAGGAATCTTTCAGCGTCTAATGCTGCCTGACACCCGGAACCAGCAGCCGTGATGGCTTGGCGATAGGTGTGATCAACCAAATCCCCACATGCAAAAACTCCACTGAGATTTGTACGTGTGGAACGACCCTCAACCTTTACATAGCCCTCGTCGTCGAGCTCAACTTGTCCAACAAGCAGTTCAGAACGAGGGGAGTGTCCGATCGCTACAAAGAGTCCCGTGAAGGCGCGCTCGGATTCACTACCGTCAACAGTATTTCGCAACTTGAGACCAGTGACGTTCTCAGTACCCAGAACGTCAATGACTTCGGTATTCCACAAGAATTCAATTTTTGGATTGGCTTGAGCGCGCTCCACCATGATCTTGGAGGCACGAAGAGAGTCACGTCGATGGATTACAACCACCTTCGAGGCGAAGCGAGTCAAGAAGGTCGCCTCCTCCATCGCAGAATCGCCACCGCCTACAACAGCAATCTCTTGGTTGCGGAAGAAGAAGCCATCGCAGGTAGCGCACCAAGAAACACCACGCCCAGAAAGGCGCTTCTCATTTTCCAAGCCAATCTCTTTGTAGGCAGAGCCAGTGGCAAGAATGACCGCTTTGGCCTGCAGAGTGTTACCGCTTCCATCAACTAACGTCTTTACATCGCCTTGCAGTTTCATTTCAACGATGTCATCGCGGACAAGGATCGAGCCAAATTTTTCAGCTTGTGCTTTCAACTTATCCATCAAATCTGGACCGATGATCGCATCAGGGAATCCTGGAAAATTTTCTACCTCAGTGGTGTTCATCAAAGCCCCACCAGCCGTTACTGATCCTTCGTAGAGAACTGGGGCGAGTTGGGCGCGCGCGGCATAAATCCCTGCCGTATACCCAGCAGGACCCGAGCCAACAATTACGAGCTCGTGGATCACATCACTCACTTGGACACCATCTCTCTATGTAACCTTCTTATTTACGACGTAAGAAGAGAGCAAATGCGGCTCCCACCTCGGCGATCTTAAACGCTCTGGCCAGTGCCAGATAGCCCAAACCGCTCACCGAAAGAACAACTAATAATCGCACCGTATTCCCTCCCGGAATATGGTTTCTAACAAGAAATAGCGGGACTGCTACCGCTCCATAGAGGAGGGCAAGGCGGGCATACAAGCCCGTAATCTCGCCGATCTGAATATCAATCTTGTAGCGACGAAGTAGTCGGATCGAAGTCCACGCCCCAACGTAATAACTGAGCGCTGCCGCGCCCGCCAACCCGACGGTAACCCACTTCGCGGGGAGAGCTAGCGCGAGAGCAAAAGCTACAAGGCTGGCAAAGATATTCATGATGGCATTGCTTAAAACCTGTAATTTCACATTTTCGAAGGCGTTCAAACCACGTAACGCCACGAGGTTGACGCTTAACGGAAGTAGTCCAAGTGCAAAGGCGGAGAGAACGAGCCCGAGATATCGAGCATCTGCGTTAGAGATTCCAAAGAAGAGTGTGCGCGTAATCATGGGGCCGAAGAGTAGAAATGCGATTGCGCTGGGAACGGTAATTATTCCAACCAGACGAATAGCTCTCAGAAGTTCTTCGTGAATCTCTTTAAACTTCTTATCAATCGCGTGGCCAGAGAGAAGAGGCAGAATCGCGGTCACTATTGAGATCGTTACCACGGAGTGTGGAAGCAAGAGAATGAGAAATGCATTTCCGTACGGGGTGTAGCCAACACCAGTAGTCACACCATCTTTAAGCGCTCGTACCGCTGCACCTGTCGAGAGGTTGACGGTAACTAGATAACTCAATTGCGAGAATGCAGCGAAGGCCAAGGTCCAGGTTGCAAGGTGAAGCGACTTCTTCAATTCGGGATCGCGCCAATCAAAACGCGGCCGGATCTTGATTTTCGTCTCGCGTAATACCGGCAGCAGGCAGAGCAATTGCACGACGAAACCGACGGTTGTCCCGACAGCTAACCAGGTCGCTTGACCATGCGAGATCGTGGAGACCTTCCACCCTTTTGAGATGTGCAGGAAGTATCCGAAGACTCCAATGGCAACGAGATTGTTGAAGACAGGAGCCCACATCATCGGTCCAAATTTTCCCTTTGCATTAGCAACTTGTCCCAACAGTGCAAAGAGACCCATGAAGAAGATCTGTGGCAGACAGTAGCGCATAAAGAGAACGGTCAGATTAAATTCTGGACGGCCCACGTAACTACTTGCAAAGAGTCGAACCAAAAGCGGTGCTGCGATTACAGAGACTAGAACTAAGAGTGCGAGCAAGACGGATGTCGCCGTAACAAGTCGAGAGACAAAGGCCGAGCCACCATCTGGTTCTCGCAGCGCACGCACAATTTGTGGGACGAAGACGGCAGTCAGTGCCCCACCGATAATCAAGTTGTACAAGATATTCGGCATTGTGTTGGCAACGTTATAAGTATCGCCAAGGAGCGACGTTCCAAGCACTGCAACAAGCAAGAGCCCACGGATCAATCCCGTTATGCGAGATGCGAGAGTGCCTACCGCCATAATTGCGGAGGAACGTGCGATGGAGTTTTCGCTCATCGCTGCCTCCGTCGAATACGGCGAATACTTTGGATGCTAGCGGCAACAAAGAGCAGTACCGCCGCACCTGTTGTAACCCATGTCGCGATGGGGCTTATGACAGAGAGTTGCAGTGGGTAAATGATTGAATCACCTAACAAGTCACCATTGCTTGAGGTGAGTTCAACATTAAGTCCAGATGTGCCTGATGTAAGTACGGTGACAGGCACCATGACCTGTGTCTTCGACTGCGCGGGAATAGAAACTTGCGGCAGGCTTCTAACTTCAACCTTCAAGTTCGTTGGAATAACATAGAGATTTACTTTGATGTCGGTAGGAAAACCATTTGTAATAGTGATTGGAAGATCTTGATGGCTCGATGTAATCGTGAACTTGCCTGGACTCAAGTGAACGAGATGAATCTGGTTGTAAGCAGCTGCCGTGAAATCACGAACGAGATAGTCTCGACGGTCCTTAGATAGAGCCGGATTGAGTATTTTGAGGAGCGCCAATCGAGAGATATCAATGTTCTTAGGATCTATAAAGGGTGCAGTTTGTGCAAAGTTTGTAGAGTCACTTTCAATTGCATCAATTTCAGAATTTGCGAGAGTGAATTGGCTATTGGAGCGATAAGAAGTTGCGGCGACGACTCCCCGTCCGAGGAGTTCCGCGAGGCGAACTCCAGAAATCGAAAGTACATAATTAACATCATGTGGCGCTAGCCGTTGCACCCAATACCTGGATGGATCTCCATAAGCCATCGCAATTACCGTGTCAGAACGCGTGACTACAGCCAACTGTGTCAACCACGATTTAGCAAATAATTCTCCGACTCCAGCGGCTCCTGAAGTAAGTGTGTAACCACCCGCCATCGCACTTACCTCTTCGATAAGAGCTGGATCGATGACCCACGTGCGATCACCCGCGGGAGGGTTAAACACAAGTTGACCAAGGCGACCGGAAACTCCAATAAGCGCTGCCATGTCATCGTCAATGAATTGGCCATTGATTTGGCGATGAGTTGGTTCGGTAAGAACGATTACTGAACTGGCGTGGGCTCCAGGAAGTGAGATTGCAGTTAAGGTGAACGCGGCGAGTGCGACTAGCCAACGCTTCATACTTTTAACTCACCTGATTTTGCGATCAACTTCTTCTCATCTGGATACGCCAAAAGTGAGATGATCTCTTCAAGCGGGAACCATCCCACATCATCAACTTCACTCACCTGTGGCGCGAGAACTCCGCCAACTTCTCGGAAGAGATAATGGTGGACGGTTTTATGAATACGTTTTCCACCAGCCATAAACCAAAAATCGATAATGCCCAACTCTCGCGAGATCTCACTTTGAATTCCGGTCTCTTCGGCGACCTCTCGGATGGCGGCTTGTTCTGGAGTCTCGCCAGCTTCAATATGCCCCTTCGGCAGCGACCACAACAAACGCTCGCGACTGGCATCCTTGAGATCACGGCGGCCGATCAACAGGCCTTTAGTTCCGCTCTCGTCGATGACTAATCCGCCAGCACTTACCTCGTCTACGCGCTTGGCATATACAGAGCGCTTCTTGGGGGCTACCTTTTTTACAGGGGTAGTACCAACTTCAGTTTTGGTCGCAGAAGAAGAGTTTGTAGGTGTGTGTGGCCCCGCTGGACGCCGTCTCCGACGCTTTTTCCGCTTCGCTTCGCCACCCGCACCAGGTGCCGGGGTCATAAGAGAAGGGTACTGCTCTAGCCTTACTCATTGTGAGTACCCAGATGCCCAATCCCCGCGACCTCGCTGCCGAACTTGCCCTAGGCGCCCTGGCGGCACATGGCCCTCTCATCAACTCGCTGGCTGATGCCTATAGGGATGCCGGATTTACCCTGGCGCTCGTAGGAGGACCTGTTCGCGACGCCATTCTTGGGCGACTCGGCAATGATTTAGATTTTGCATCAAGCGCCCGACCTGCAGATTCAGTGCGCATCCTTAAGCGCTGGGGCGATGCGATCTGGGAGACCGGAGCAGCCTTCGGAACTATCACCGCCAAAAAAGGTGATGTGATGGTCGAAGTCACCACATTCCGCAGCGAAAGTTATGACCCTGATTCACGAAAACCAGCCGTAGATTTCGGCGACTCCATCGAAGGCGACCTTTCGCGGAGAGATTTCACTGTGAATGCAATGGCTCTTGAACTCACCGGTGACTCTCTGCTCTTCATCGATCTCTTTGATGGCGCCGGAGATCTCGCAAAGAAAGTGCTGCGGACACCAGTAAGTGCCCGTGCCTCCTTCTCTGATGACCCTCTACGAATGATGCGGGCGGCTCGCTTTGTTGCACAACTAGATTTTTCTGTTGACCCCGAAGTCATTGAGGCAATAGAAGAGATGGCCGGTCGGCTTTCGATAATTTCTGCAGAGCGGGTTCGTGATGAGTTCACGAAGACGTTGATGTCTCCAAACCCGCGTGCTGGTCTCCTGTTACTTGTAGAGAGCGGATTAGCGAGCGCTTTCTTCCCAGAGTTGCCGAAATTAAAACTTGAGATCGATGAACATCACCATCATAAAGATGTTTACGAGCACACTCTGACAGTTCTAGATCAAGCTATCGCACATGAAGACCGCTTAGGAGGACCGAACTTAACAATTCGATTAGCGGCGTTGATGCACGACATCGGCAAACCGCGCACTCGCGAATTGATTCCTGGAGGAGGGGTCTCATTCCACCACCACGAGGTGGTTGGGGCAAAAATGACTAAGAAGCGCCTCAAAGAATTGCGCTTTGATAGCAAAACTATTGATGAGGTCTCGAACTTAGTTTTTCTACACCTGCGCTTTCATGGATATGGCAGCGGGGAGTGGACGGATTCTGCAGTGCGCCGGTATATCCGCGACGCTGGGGAGTTACTCGATCATTTGCACGTTCTTACGCGCGCCGACTGCACAACGCGAAACAAAAGAAAAGCTGATCAACTTTCGGCGACTTACGATTCTTTGGAGTTACGCATCGCGCAATTGAAGGCACAAGAGGAACTCGATCGCATCAGACCAGACCTCAATGGCCAAGAGATTATGGAGATCTTAGGGATCAAGCCATCTCGCGCTGTTGGAGAGGCCTATGACTATCTTTTGGAGTTACGTATGGAGCGCGGACCACTCGGCGTTGAAGTAGCCACACAAGAGCTACTCGCGTGGGCGAGCGATAAAGAACTTGGAGGGGCGCAAGAGCAGTAACGTCGCCATCGCGAAGACCCCTGTTGTTAATAAAGGCAGCACGGCTGATTTTCCACTCTTCGGAAGAACAAGCGCTGCGACTATCGCCCCCAAAACAATCACCGCATTTACTGCGACATCATAAAAAGCGAAGACGCGTCCGCGGTATTCATCAGCGATCTGCGATTGCACGAGAGCATCATTTGTAACTTTGACCGCTTGCCCACAAAGTGCGATGAAAAATGCCGTGGTGATAAGAAGCCACTCTTGTGGAATAAAGGCAAAGAAGATGAGGAAGATCGAGGGTGTAACGAGCATCAGGCGAATCCACCGGTGTCTCCCAAAGTAACTCACAAAGAAAGGTGTCACAAAAGAACCGATACCTAGCCCCACTCCTGCGATGGCAAGCGCATAGGCAAATCCAGCAAGCCCAGCATCGGGATTGCTAGGTGGATTGAAAGTATTTCTCTCGAGAAGCAAACCCATCAAAGTGAGCGCTGTTAATCCTCCACGTTGAATTGCAGTTGCGAATATTCCACGCAGTGCATCGGGGTGAAACTGCAAAATGCGAAGGCCCTCTTGTAGTTCACGGAAGCCGCGTATCTGCGCTGGAACCTCGTGATCTGCCGGTCCTATGTCGCCGCGCGAGAGTCGCCGCGTAAAAAGTGCACTCGCAAGGTAACAGGCCATCGCAATCAGAATCACTTTTGCATCGGAGAGATCGCTCTTGCCGTGGGCATCAAATAACTTCTTTACCCCAATGCCAATGCCGCCACCGATTACTACACCGATACTTCCTCCAGTGACCGCAAGTGCATTTGCCGAGATCAGCTCTTCACGAGTGACAATCAAAGGCAGCCCCGCAGAGAGTCCAGCAAGGATTAAACGGTTGATTCCAAAGGCGGCAAGTACAAGTAGCGTCAGAGGCACACCAGTCGTTCCCGATTTAATCAAAAGAGCAATAAGTAAAAGGTCTGCGCCTCGAACGAGATTGGAAAATTGCACGATGCGCTGTCTGGAGAAGCGATCTAAAAAGACACCTGCGTAAGGACCGACAAGCGAGTAGGGGAGCAGTACTACCGCAAAGGCCGTGGCAGCACTGACTGCATCTGGTTGGCGCTCTGGTGAGAAGAGGACGAAGGAGGCGAGAGAAGATTGGAAGATTCCATCGCCGATCTGCCCAATCCAGCGGACCGTTAGGAGATGAGCGAGTTTACTTCCGGAGTGGAATGGCCACCTAGTAGTCATTCCAAGCCTCTTCATGGTCGCAAGCGTAGTTATTAATAAGGGTTTATTCTAAGGAACTATGTTGGAAACACTGTGGAGTCGGCGCGATGCGATCGATTATTCACTTAAGCGACGGGCTACGTTAATCGCGCTCTTTAAGGGCACGACCTCTGGCCTCGATGCATGTGATGCCGACCCATACCTCAAGAGTGCGGCGAAGTATCACGGGGAGCCCGTTTCACGCCTCTGCCCGGTCTGCCGCAAGGAGCAGATGGTTGAACTCCGCTACACCTTTGGCGACCAACTCGGGCAGTACTCAGGTCGCATTAAGACTCTTGCAGAGATCACCGAGATGCAGAGTGAATACGGTGAATTTCGAGTCTACGTTGTTGAAGTATGCAGAAATTGTGGGTGGCACCACCTGATTTACTCCTTCAAGCTCGGCGATGGCAAGTACCGCAAGCCTCCGCGCAAGGTACGCACCCTTGAAGATGAGGATTACGTCCGTAGCGCGGGACGGTAACCTTTCTACATGGAAAGACCCACTCGCGAGAATCTAAGAATTTGGTTCATTCGTGGTGCGATCTTCACGATTGGCGGCGGCTTTGTAATCGCTACCTACCTCTTTGCCTTCGCTTATTTCACGGTAAAAATTCCTGACCCCAATCAATATGTAAATAGCCAAGCAACTGTCATTGAATATGCTGACGGCTCCGAGATCGGACGAGTGGGCGCCGAAGATCGGACGAGTGTTCAACTCGCTAGCGTTCCCATCAATGTGCGCCACGCCATCATGGCTGCTGAAGATCGCAACTTTTATACCGAGCATGCCTTTAGTCCAACAGGAATTCTGCGGGCGCTCTGGCATGACCTGCGCGGTGGATCACTACAAGGTGGCTCTACGATCACACAGCAATATGCCAAGACCGCCTTCCTGTCTCCACAACAGAGTGTGCAACGTAAGATTAAAGAGATTGTGATCGCGGTTAAGTTGGAGCAACAGCTCTCTAAAGATCAAATTTTAGAAGATTATCTCAACACCATTTATTTTGGGCGGGGAGCTTACGGAGTACAGACCGGTTCCCAAGTCTTCTTTGGTCGAACAGTCGATCAACTCAATGTTTCGCAAGCCGCTGTGCTAGCCAGCGTTCTTAACGCACCGGGTTACTACGATCCAGCAAATGGACCCAACTATTTGGCACGTCTGAAATTGCGCTGGAAGTACGTACTTGATGGCATGGTTAAAGCGAAATGGTTAACTCCAAAAGAGGAGGCCGTACAAGTCTTTCCATTTATTCAACCTCGCGTTAGGTCTGGATCCTTAGCTGGTCCAAAGGGATATGTTGTCTCATGGATTGAAAATCAATTGCAGCAATTTGGCTTCACCCAAGATCAGTTGATGCAGGGTGGGTTGGTCGTTAAGACGACTCTCGTCAAGAAGGATCAACAGGCTGCAGTAGATGCCGTTGCAAAGCGGACCCCTAAGGCGCCATTTAATAATTTACGCGTTGCCCTCGTCGCCATTCAACCGGGCACGGGTGCGGTGCTCGCTATGTACGGTGGACAGGATTACCTCAAGAGCCAGTACAACAATGCAACACAGGCGACTGCTCAAGCCGGATCTTCCTTCAAGCCATTCGCATTGACCGCTGCTTTAGAGGCAGGCATAAGTCTGCAGTCAGTCTGGAATGGCCACTCCCCGCAGGTTTTCTACGATCCTGGCTCACAGGGTCCTTATCCCGTCTTTAACTACGGCAACGAGCAATTTGCGAATATCAATCTTCTCGATGCGACCGCCAACTCAGTAAATACCGTCTTTGTTCCACTAGGTATAAAAGTTGGGCCAGATAAGGTAATCGATGTAGCGCGCAGAGCTGGGATTCCTACATCGGTAGAGATGGTCTCCGGTCCTTCAGTAACGCTCGGAGTAGCAAGTCCACACGTTATCGATGTTGCCAGCGCATACGCGACCTTTGCCGCGCAAGGAATCTATGCCAAGCCGTACATCGTTTCGCAGGTCCTTGGGGATAACGGTGGTGTTCTTTACCAAGCGCAACCACAAACGAACCAGGTCTTTGCAAGTGATGTGATGGCAGATCTCACCTCCGCGCTTCAAACTGTCACCCAGTACGGAACCGCCTCAGGAGCGGTTGCTGATTTGGGAAGGCCAAGCGCTGGAAAGACAGGAACAACAACGGACAATGCGAGTGCTTGGTTCAATGGATTCGTTCCGCAGATGGCTGCCAGCGTCGCTCTCTTTAGAGATAACGCAACTCAATCTCTCAACGGAATCGGCGGATTGAATGCCGTTACAGGTGGAACTTTTCCCGCAAAGATCTGGGATCAATATATGAAGGAGGCGTTAGCGCATACGCCGATAATGGATTTTCCACCACCTGCCAATATCGGTGGCA
>Ga0208876_1000036_pt1 | contig 50835 bp, 50 predicted proteins | sample CryBogCBH03Jun09_FD_184614 | JGI IMG/M metagenome (GOLD analysis project Ga0208876, IMG submission 184614) | Freshwater microbial communities from Crystal Bog, Wisconsin, USA - CBH03Jun09 (SPAdes) | ecosystem: Environmental > Aquatic > Freshwater > Lake | place: Crystal Bog, Wisconsin, USA... | reverse complement strand
GAGCCTGCCCGATGGAGCCGCTAAGCGAGCTTTAGTCGAACTCTGCGAAACTATTATTACCAGAACTTCCTGATTTAACGAGGTCGTAACCAAGGGTGAAGAGCGCACCCCACACAATCAAGAATCCGATCCAACGTCCCGTGGTCATCGCCTCGTGGCGGATCAAAACTCCAATAAGAAATTGCACAGTAGGAGTGATGTATTGCAACAATCCAATAATCGTAAATTTCAAACGATTTGTTGAGCCGTTGAACATCAAGAGAGGGATTGCAGTTACAACTCCTGCCAAGATGAGTAGGGTCGTGAGACCGAACTTGTGTCCAAATTGACCGGTTCCATTATGAGCAAGCCAGATGAGATAGCCACCATACGGGATGAGCGAGAGGGTGGTTTCAATTGCCAAACCCTCTAAAGCTCCCAGGCCCAACTGTTTTTTAACTAGACCGTAACTACCCCAGGAAGTGGCGAGTGCGATCGCTATCCACGGTGGCCTTCCGTAGTCAATCGCTAAGACGATGACCCCGAGCGAAGCGATCGCTACCGAGATCCATTGTAAGCGGCGCATCTTCTCTTTTAAGAGGAAGACCCCGAAGGCGATAATGATGAGTGGGTTGATGTAGTAACCAAGTGCGCACTCCACAACATGACCGTGATTAACTCCCCAGATGTAAACCAACCAGTTGATGGAGATCAAGACCGCTGAGACGAGGAGGCGTAGAACAATCCGCCTCTCTTTTAGCAAGGCGAATGTGGAGCGCAACTTTCCCGTATAGAGCAAGAGGGCGATACAGAATACAAAAGTCCATACCGCGCGGTGCGCGACGATCTCGATGGAGTTTGCCGGTTCAAGGAGCGGCCAATAAAGAGGAAATAACCCCCACGTTAAATAAGCACCAATTCCAAGCGTAAGACCGACTTTATAACTCTTCATATCTCGCAATCAGCGGTAATTCTGAAATTGCACGGAGAACTCCCACGGGTGGTCTTTCACAATCTGAATGGCGATCTGTAGATCATCGCGGCTCTTGCTGCTGACGCGGAGTTCTTCCCCTTGAATCTGGGTTTTCAGTGACTTGGGACCTTCATCGCGCAAGAGCTTTGCAATCTTCTTTGCATCCTCTGTCTTGATGCCCTCTTTAAAGGTTGTAGAGATCTTGTATATCTTGCCGCTGAGTTGTGGCTCTGAAGCATCAAGATGCTTGAGCGAAACTCCACGCTTGATCAATTTATCTTTGAAAACTTCAAGCGCCGCTTTCGCGCGATCTTCGGTGTCCGCCTCGATGTTGTACTTCTCGCCGGATTTAACGATTGAGGTGCCGGTATTTTTAAAATCGAAACGTGTTGAGATTTCGCGATCCGTAGAGTTGTAAGCATTGTCGACCTCCATGTGGTCGACCTCTGAAACAATATCGAAACTGGAATCAGCCATTGTGCGCCTCCTGCTTTTTAATACTGGTGCGAGATAAAAGAATGTGTCCGACAAAGCCTATAACTAGGGCCACTATTACCCCGACGTTGGCCCCAGCCCACGCTCCGCTCTTGCCGCCGATCAAGCCCATAAAGTAGCCCTGCCACGAGAGCCACGACGCGAGAGGGTTTGTGACCAATCCCCAGCCGACAACGGTTCCAAAGATGACTAGTCCGATGGAGCGCACGTTATATATGCCATAGCGCCCGGTCGTTGAGAAGAGTTCAGATTCGGCGTAATCAACCTTGCGCAGCAAAATATCGGCGACAAATATTGTCGACCAGACCGCGATCGGCACACCCAAGGTGATGAGAAAACCTTGGAAGGGTGTGGTGAAGTTCGGTGCGATCCAGACAAAATACATTGTTCCAACCAGCATGATCGTCGCGTCGATAGAAGCCGCCACGTGGCGCTTTACTGGCAATCCAATGGAGACCAGGGTGATACCGGAGGAGTACAGGTCGAGAATTGCTCCACCAACTAGCCCCAAGATCGCTACAACTGCGAAGGGAATCAAATACCAGGTGGGCAGAATCGTCGTGAGCGCGCCGATGGGATCAGAGGCGACGGCATCTCCCAAACTCTTGGATGAACCGGCAAGGAGCGCCCCATAAATGACAAGAATGATAGGGACGATGGATGAGCCGAAGACGGTCCAGAAAATTACGCTGCCACTTGAGGTCTTGCGCGGTAAGTACCTTGAATAGTCAGCCGCGGAGTTAACCCATCCCAGACCAATTCCAGTGATGCCAAAGATCATCGCTCCAATGAACCCAGAGCGGCTACCGGAGTGGATTGATTGCACCGCATGCCAGTTGATCTTATGAATAGTCAGTGCGATGTATCCAACAGTAAGTACGATCGTGGCCAGGGTGAGCCAGCGCTGTAACCGCATGATGGTTGCAAAACCTAAGACGCCGCCAAATATGGTCAGCCCTGCCGCCACGATGAATCCGAGAATGCCGGCGACGTTGTGATTTACATGGCCGACGCGGGCGAAGATTGTTTGTGCGGCCAGCGTTGCTAGCGAGACAAGAACGGTCTCCCAGCCGACAAAGACGAGATAGGAGAGCAGGCCAGGTAAGACATTGCCCTTCACTCCGAACGCCGCCCGCGAAAGCGTCATGGTTGGCGCGTTGGAGCGCTTTCCTGCAATTGAACTCACCCCGACAAGGATGAAGGAACCAACTGTGCCGATTATGGCCGCCCAGGTTGCCTGCCAGAATGAAATTCCAAAGCCCAGGAAGATGGAGCCGTAGGAGAGAGCGAGTAAGGAGACATTTCCAGCCGCCCACGGCCAGAAAAGGGAGCTGGCCTTACCGTGGCGCTCGCCCTCAGCGATGAACTCGGTGCCATGAGGCTCAATAAGACTAAGAATATTCACAGGAGCACTCTAACGGGGGCGCTCGCATCGCTCGGCGCTGATGATGTGATACTTATGTGCCCGAATCGCGCGCATCTATTTTGAGGGGATTTCCAATGCTGGAAGAGGAAGATCGCAAGGAGATTATTCAGTTACAAGAGGCCACCCATACTTCGGTTATTGCCTTTGTACTTAGCCTATTTGTTCCATTCGTCGGGTTGATCCTGGGAATTCGCGCAAAGAGCGAGATCGATAAGTCAGAGCACACCAAGTCAGGATCGGCATTCGCTACCGCCGCCATCTGGATTGGCGCTATCGGAACGCTGGCTTGGGTAGCACTCGGAACACTCATCCTGCTAGTTGGTGTTAGTGGACACGGGCACGATCGCGGATTTGGTCGCGGCTTTGATGACGGTGGTTATGGCCGCTATCAAGTTCAACCTGACAGCACTAGCGGTGGGAATTTAGCCGGAACTCTGAGCCAACTTCTAAACGGTGCAAATGGTGGTTCTTCTAATGGCGGAGGATCTAATTTAAATTCAACTCAGCTGGGTCAAGAGCTGCAACAGTTTCTCTCTGGTCTAGGTGCAGGTGCCGGAAGCGCAGCTCCAACTCCTCCCGCTCCTTCCAAGAATGGTTAATTACTGCTCTTCAGCCGCTTGATATCTAAGTAGTGAGCGAGAATCCCGCTGCCAATTAGTGCGGTGGCGGGAAAGAGCAAGGCCGTGGGTAGACCAAATAGCCCTGCGAGGCTAGAAATCGTAAATCTGCCAACCAAGAATCCCGTCGAAGCGATTACCGCAAGACGTGTGAGCGCTCGCGCTGTGGGAATTCCTGGAATACTTCCAGCGACGGATACATACGACGGTGGCATAGGGGCTACGCCAAATCCCAAGATTGCGTAAGCGATACACATTATTACTAGCGCGGTGTAGCGGTGATTGGCCCGTTCAATGTTGGCGATGATCAGCCCTATTAGATAACCAGATCCGCCAAGCAAGCCACCAACCCGGATCACCCGCGGAATTCCATACAGATCGATCCACCGCCCCACGGAGAAGCGGCCCAGAATTTGGGCCAAGACGAAGCAGGTGTAACCCAAAGTATTGATCCCAATAGGTATGTGGAGATCCTCTTTGAGGTAGATAGATGACCAATCACCTACAGATACTTCAGCGATCGTCGCGAGGAACGAGCCGATTGCGACCATCCAGATGAAGTTCTTGATCTCGATAGGAATTGCCAAGTTGTGAGGCACATCCGAATTGATTGCCGCATCGTGGCGGTCGACGGAGATTGGTAGGAGCGCTCGCGAAACTACCAGGCAGCCAAAGAGAGCGATCAAAGAGTTGCCGAGTAGATGCCACTCAACTGGAACATATTTCGCGATGGCTCCTGCGGCAAAGGATGCAGTGCAGGCGCCAACCGACCAAGAGCCATGGAAAGAGGGCATTAAGGATCTGCCGACGCTTTCCTGCACCATGGATCCTTGCGAGTTGCAGGCGATGTTCATTAGTGAATAACTAGCGCCCGCGACAAATGCAACGAGTGGGATCTCCCATATTTGATTAACAAATCCATATGCAATTTGTGATCCGGCAACTCCGCACATAATGAGCTGGGCGGTACGGCGCGTTCCGATTTTGCGGCTCAACTGGGTGCCGAAGAAGTTGCCGAAGATGGAGCCCAGATTTCCGACCATGATGCAGTAGCCGAAGATGGCATCGGAGCTGTGCGTGTGTCCTTTGATCTCTGCAAAGCGAGCAGAGGTGGCTGCGACCGCGACTCCCATAAAGAAGAAGGTGGCTCGCAGACTCCACTTCGCGCGGTCGACGCGCTCTGCTGTCGGTGCCGTCACAGACGTAACTTAGTCCAATAACCAATCTTCTAATGGTTATACGCTAATTTTCTCGCATGGCCGAGATGATTTATTACTGCGGAACGATGGATAGTGGTAAATCCACCCTTGCACTGCAGACAGCACATAACCGCAAGAGTCGTGGCCTCGAAGGATTGATCCTGACCAATCGCGATCGTGGCGGTACGGGAGTCATCACAAGCCGCTTGGGCTTACAGGCTACAGCGCACGAAGTTAGTCCCGACTTTAATATCTACGATTACATTGTGAGCGAGAAGAAGACCGGTAGGAAGATTGAGTACGTCATTTGTGATGAGACACAGTTTTTCGAGAGAGCACATATTGAACAACTAGCGCGTGTAGTAGACGAACTTGGCATCGATGTATTTGCATTTGGAATCTTGACAGATTTTCGAACCAAGTTATTCCCTGGTTCTGAGCGGTTGATTGAGTTGGCAGACCGCGTCCTGCCTCTACAAGTCGAGGCTCTCTGTTGGTGTGGAGCGCGCGCGACCCATAATGCCCGTGTCGCAAATGGCGAGATGGTTACCGAAGGTGATCAGATCCTGCCTGGTGATGTGGGAACTCCCCAGACCATTGGATATGAAGTGCTCTGTCGTAAGCACCATATGCAGAAGGTGAACTCCGCCCGCTCAAGATAACTTGTCAGTTTCCTGAGAACTCTGCAATATCGTGGACGATCGTTCTGCGTAGAACTTAAACTCCAGTATGACCTCTCAAGAGAGTGCAGTTGGCGAGGTGCCACTCAGTGAGAATCGCTTCCGCGGAGATATTCAGGGGCTGCGCGGCATTGCCGTACTTTTGGTCTTGCTCTTTCACGCCTCTGTTCCGGGTTTTAAAGGCGGTTTTGTCGGAGTAGATATCTTCTTTGTATTAAGTGGATACCTAATAACTGGCAATCTCTTGCGCGAAGTCAAAAGTACCGGCCAGATTCGCTTTAAAGAGTTTTATGCCAGGCGGATAAGGCGTCTGCTGCCCGCATCTGTGCTGGTCCTCTTCACAACGTTAATCGTTGTCGCCATCTGGTTCCCGCCGCTTCTACTACCGGGAGCTGCAGTGGATATTTCCAGTGCTGGCCTCTACGTATCAAATATGGATTTCGCTATTCGAGCCACAGATTACTTCTCCAACTCGACGATTCCATCTCCCGTTCTGCACTTTTGGTCGTTAGGAGTTGAGGAGCAGTTCTATCTCTTCTGGCCTCTGCTCGTGGCCTTTGCAACATGGAAGAAGCGAAATAAATCTTTCCGCGTATTCCTCCTATCTATCTTTGTATTCGCGACCTCGTTGACCTTTGCAAATCTCCTTCTAAAAACTGATCAGCCTTGGGCTTTCTTCTCACTCCCATCTCGGGCTTGGGAGTTGATCCTTGGGGCTCTTCTATCGAGTTTGGCACAAGGAGTGTCAAGGTTGCCCCGCTTTATTGCCATGATCGGTGGTTTCGTCGGCCTTGGCTTGGTCATCTTCTCGGGGTTGACCCAATCGGATCCTCTTAAATTTCCAGGCTCAACAGCGCTTACGCCGACCCTGGGTGCATTCCTAATTATCGCGGCGGGTTCAGTAAAAGAGATAACGCTTCCCTCGCGAATACTTTCTTTCAAACTTCTGCAGAGAATTGGAAAGATCAGTTACTCGCTCTACCTATGGCATTGGCCGGTTCTCGTTATCCCGCAGGTAATTGCGGGTAATCATCTGACGCTTGTTAAGCGCTTGCTCTTGGCACTGCTTTCCATCGTCCTGGCTGTGCTCACGGAGAGGTTTGTAGAACGTCCCTTCCGTCGTGGTTTTGTAATCTCTCTGCAACCCATCCGGAATATCGCGATTGCGGGAGTTCTCGCCTCGCTGTTAGCGATGACTGCCTTTGGTGCTGACTATGCAGCCACGGCCTCACTTCGCGGTAAGCACGGCGCGCAGACCGCTGCCGAGTTACGTAGTTACGTAGATTCGCTCACCATCAAGAGCACGCCTTTGAACACTGTTCCGGCTCGCGCAGTCACGATTGATTTTCCGGTACCCGCAAATTTGGAGCCCGCTCTTTTGAACGCTGGTCATGATCGTCCACTTCCATACGCAGATCGTTGTCATACACAACTTAATCTCAAACCATCAACCAAGCCGTGTATCTATGGCGATACAACCTCGGCAACGACTGTAGTTCTCTTCGGGGATAGTCATGCTCTCGCGTGGTTCCCTGCCTTCAATGAAGTGGCTAAGGAGAACCACTGGAAACTCTTATCGCTCACCATGTCCGCTTGTTCGCCCGCAGATATTCCGGCATATAACCCCTCTACTGCATCACTCATGCAGAACTGTCCTATTTGGCGTGCCGCTTCCATTCAACGCATCATCGCTGCTCACCCTTACATGGTTCTGGTTGCATCGACGAGTGGCTTTGAGACTGAAGTGAAAGGAGTTGTGACAACAGGAGATGCGCGAAAGGCACCGTTCCTCGCGGGAATGAATAGAACCATCGCCCAACTGCAAAGCAGCGGAGCGAAAGTCGTTTTGATGTCTGATACCCCGGCGCTGGCGCAAGATCCGCTGATCTGCTTGTCCTCACATCCGAAGAGCACCTTGGCTTGTGCCACGCCGGTATCACAAGCGATCTCCGATGATTGGATTGCCTTGGAGACTCAGATCGCAACAGCAAATTCGATATTCCTCATCAAACCCCAGCTCTGGGTCTGTCCAACCGATCCTTGCCCGGTCGTTATCGGCAATATCCTCACCTACTTCGATCCAGGCCACATGACCGCCACATTTTCACAGGCGCTAGCGGGACACCTCAAGAGCGCTCTCAATGCGGCGTTAGCTGCAAATATCTGACGTCGCCGTTTTAGCCAGCCGCTACCTCGTAATGCGTTGGGATACGGTTAGAGAGTGAATACCCGCTCGCCTCACCTTTCTGAAGTTGAGCACCGGTATGTCGGCGAGAGTCCGATTCGAACGCTCCTCTACCTCTTTGAGGAGCAAAAACTTAGAGTCGCCATCGCATTTCTCTTCTTTACGATCAAGCACTCGCCGACCTGGGTTATTCCGCTCCTGACCGCAAACACTATTGACGTGATTGCCAGCCACAAGGGCCTAACAAAACTCACGGTAAATATTGTGATTTTGGTTTTGGTGACTCTCCAAAACTGGCCCATGAACCTGATTTACGTGAAGTATCAAAGCACCGCAATCCGAGAAGTAGAAAATCGGCTGCGCTCTGCGTTGGTCGAAAGAATGCAGCAACTGAGCATGGGTTTCTATCTCAAATCAAACGCCGGTGTTTTACAGACCAAGATTATCCGCGATGTCGAAAATATTGAGCAGATGGTACGAAACCTCTCAGATAGTGGCTCGACTGCAATCAATGGAGTTGTCGGGGCGATTGTGATCACGGCAATCAAGGTGCCTCTCTTTTTACCCTTCTTTTTGCTATTAGCTCCTTTGATCGCGATCTTTATTGCAAAACTTCGCTTTAGATTGCGCGCCAGAAATGAAGAGTTTCGTGCAGAGATTGAAGTCATGTCGGCACGCGTTAATGAAATGACCACTCTGATTCCCATAACCCGAGCGCATGGTCTCGAGCAGAGCGCCTTGCAGACTATGTACGACTCTTTTAGCAATGTTAAACGTGCCGGGTTTAGGTTGGATATCTTTAACGCAAAATTCAATGCTCTCGCCTGGGTGACCTTCCAACTCGCTAACGTGTCTTGTCTCGGCTTCGCGAGCTACTGCGCCTTGGAACACAAATTTGGTGTGACAATCGGTGACGTAGTTCTCCTAACATCATTCTTTGGTCAGCTCATTGGCTCAGTGATCTTGTTCTCCAGTCTGATGCCACAAATATCGAAGGGTTTTGCCTCAATCCGATCGCTCGGGGAGGTTTTGGAATCTCCTGATTTGGAGGAGAATTCAGGAAAGCCTGCGATGCAGCGAGTATCTGGCGCGGTGAGCTTCGAAAAGGTCTCCTTCACCTACCCAGAAGGTAACCGACCCGCAATCTCTGAATTTTCTTTGCAAGGCGAGCCAGGTCAGATGATTGCTTTAGTTGGCCCTTCGGGTTCTGGAAAATCAACGTTGATAAATCTGATCATCGGTTTTTTGCGGCCACAATCAGGAACTATCCGTATCGACGGTGGTGATCTCTCAAAGTTTGATCTGCGTAGTTATAGACAATATATTTCAGTAGTCCCGCAGGAGTCCGTTCTCTTTGAAGGTACGGTCCGCGAAAATATCACTTACGGGCTTGGCTCTGTCTCTGATCAACGCGTTAGCGATGCACTGCGCGCTGCAAATGCGCTGGAGTTTGTTAGCGAACTACCAGAGGGCGTGAACACGCTAGTGGGAGAGCGGGGTGCCAGAATTTCCGGCGGCCAGAAGCAGCGCCTTGCGATTGCACGCGCTCTCATTCGTGATCCGAGAATATTGATTCTCGACGAGGCCACCTCCGCCCTGGATTCACAATCCGAGAGTGCAATTCAAAAGGCACTTGAATCCTTGATGAAAGATCGAACTACCTTTGTCGTCGCGCATCGCCTTTCCACGGTGCAGAAGGCGGATCTCATCCTGGTTCTAGATAAGGGGCGTCTCGTTGAAAGTGGCCGTCACGCTGATCTGGTTGACGCCGGGGGGCTGTATCAATCGCTCTACGACGCACAAGTTTTCATCGCACCTGCTGAGGAGGATTAAGTTCGCGAATTCGTGCTCAGATACTTGGATTATTTGCCCTCCCCAAAATGGGGTAATCTACGCAGGCTGCTTCACAGATAGCCCTGGCGGGTTGCCCGAGCGGCCAATGGGAGGGGACTGTAAATCCCCCGGCTCTGCCTTCGAAGGTTCAAATCCTTCACCCGCCACCAGTTCGATTTTTCCTATCAATCAACAAATGAAATATTTAAATGCCCTCTCGCTGCCTCCCGTAGCGGGATGGCCGGAACCTATTGACACTAATTTAGTGCTAGCCCTCTGAAAACTTCTGAGCGCAGCCATTCTCACTTTGTATATTTGGGCTTGTTCCTATAGCCCCATCACTATTGCCTATGTTGCAAGAGTGTTTTCAACATTAGTGGAGTGTTTATGTTAAGAAATCTAACCTCTGGTTCCAAATATAGATCTAGCTTATTGCTTTTTATACTTACTCTTATTGTTGGTAGCGTTGGAGCTCAGGCAACAGTTCGAATCAATACTGCATCAGGCGGATATCTCGTCTGCGTTAATTCAAAAACAAAGGTTGTCACTCACCCTGGAACATCAACTTGTCCCAAAGGAAATAAGAAACTTGTTCTCGGCGCACAAGGAGTAGCAGGTGCCAATGGTTTAACCGGCGCTGCAGGACTACCTGGAAAAGATGGCGCAGCCGGTAAAGATGGAAAAACATTATGGAACGGTGTGAAAGATCCTGAGAGCACTTGGGGTGCACCAGGAGATATGTTTATTAACTCTGTAACAAAAACGCTATTTGGTCCAAAGAATCTTGACGGAAGCTGGCCTGCCGGTGTTTCAATGGTTGGACCTGCTGGTGCAACCGGAGCAACCGGAGCAACCGGAGCAACAGGAGCAACAGGAGCAACCGGAGCAACCGGAGCAACAGGAGCAACAGGAGCAACAGGAGCAAGTGGTGTAGCAGCCCCAATCGTGACGGGCGCCAACTGCATAGGTACCAAGTGCACGTACAAAATTGGTGACACTGGCCCTGGTGGTGGAACGATCTTTTTCGTTGATTACAACGACATTTATCCGACGTTCAACTATCTGGAGGCAGCGCCCACATCCTGTGAGAGCGCTTCGGAAACTTGGTCTTCGGCAAATACGGATGTGACTGCGGCCCGAGGCTGGGCAGCGCGTGCTGTCGGTGCTGGTCAAGCAAATACAGCTGCTATTAAGGCGGTTTTTACGGCTGACAATAGTACCAACAATGCAGCGTATTTTGCCACTTCGTGTTCGGCAGGTGGCAAGTCTGACTGGTTCTTGGGCTCACTTGGTGAGATGAAATTGATGTATGACAACTTGATCGGTGTTGGAGGGTTCGTGGAGGCCGGCTACTGGTCCTCGACTGAGTACGACCCGGGCTTCGCCTGGTACCTGGCCTTCACCAATGGCTACCAGACCATCACCAATAAGTTCGTCACCGTCTACGTTCGGCCAGTACGGGCTTTTTAGCCCTTCATCTATTTACCTATTAATTCTTTAAGGGGGACTCTGGGACTGTAAATCCCCGGCTCTGCCTTCGAAGGTTCAAATCCTTCACCCGCCACCAGTAAATTCCATCCAAGTTCTCCTTTTCTCAGGTAGACAAGGTTCCTATGAACTCACCAATTCGCATGAATCTCAACCGTTGGCAGAGCATCACTCTGGCCTCGATATTTGCCGGGGCGGTGATCTTTCTCCTCAAGTATCTTGGTGATTTGATGAAACATCCACTCTTGATAGCTTCCTATGCAGCGAGCCTCTCACTTGTATTTGCCGTTACTCATAGCCCCTTTGTGCGGACTAAAAATCTATTTTTTGGTTACCTCATCGGTGCAATTTCGGGCTTGGCTCTCTTTCACATTTGGGGAGGCAACATTTGGACCCTCTCCATCGCCGTGGCTATTGCGCTCTTTGTGATGGAGGCCACTCATACTCTCCATCCTCCGGCGGTCGCCGTTCCAATCATCGTCATTACCGATCATGCGCAATGGTCATTTCTTTGGGCTCCACTCGGTGGAGGAGTGGGAATTATCTTGATATGCGCCTACCTGCACCGAAAATTCATCAAGCGGTTTCCTATTCATATGGCATAGGAGCCGCTCGCCGAGTGCGTTGCTAACTCCTTGAAGTAGAATCGCCATCTCTCAATCGATCAGATTCCTCCGGCAATTAAGGAACTCATGAAGACATTAGGTCGTTTCGCATTCCGTAATAAGTTTTACGTCATCGGTTTTTGGCTGCTAGCCCTGGTTGCTATCACTGCGATCTCACAGTCAGTGGGCTCGGCTTATAGCGATTCATTCTCGCTGCCTGGCACTGAGTCCTCAAAGGCGCTCACGCTGCTTGGCAAGGCATTTCCGCGACAGGCCGGCGATACCGAGACGATTGTCTTCCACGTCAGCTCAGGAACCGTGAACGATCCTTCTGTTAAAAGCGCGATGGACGCAGTTTTTTCTAAGGTTTCAAATATTCCAACAGTTGGAACTGTGAAGTCTCCTTATGACCCAGCCAATGCCATCCAGGTCAGCAAGGATCAACAGACTGCCTATGCTCCAGTCGTATTCACAGTTCAGGGTCAAGCGATTAAGACTAAGAATGTGCAAGCGCTAGTTGACATTGGCAAAGCCGCTTCGAATTCCAATCTTGAAGTTGAGTTTGGTGGTCTCGCTGTAGGTCAACTCAACGCTCCCAAGGGTAGTCCCGGCGAAGTTATCGGAATTGTCGCGGCAGGAATCATCCTCTTCATCTCTTTTGGTTCGCTCTTCGCCATGCTCTTGCCGCTCGGTGTCGCGCTTATCTCTCTTGTCACTGCCAGTGGAATCGACACACTTCTTACTCACGCGATGGGCATCGCGACCTTCGCGCCAATCTTGGGATCCCTCATCGGACTCGGTGTAGGAATCGATTACGCACTCTTCATTGTTTCGCGCTACCGGCGTGAAATTGCTCGAGGCGTTGATCCCGAAGATGCCGCAGCTATCTCGGTTGATACATCTGGTCGCGCAGTCCTCTTCGCAGGTGCCACGGTGTGTATCGCCTTGCTTGGGCTATTCGTGTTGCGACTCTCCTTCTTGAATGGAGTTGCAGTTGCAGCGACCACAACGGTTCTAGTAACGATGATCGCTTCCCTGACCCTTCTACCAGCTCTCTTCGGAGTTATGAAGCGTCGCGTACATTCACGTCGCTCACGCAGAAGCATTGACTCGGGAGATGTAAAGGATCACGAGCAGAGCGCATGGGCAAAGTGGTCGCGCACAGTTGCCAAAACCCCAAAGTCCTTATCGCTTGTAGCAATCGCTCTTATCGTGCTCCTATCTATTCCCTTCTTCTCACTCCATTTAGGCTCTTCAGATCAAGGCAATAATCCAAAGGGAACTACTACTCGCGCTGCTTATGACCTACTTGCCAAGGGGTTTGGACCAGGAACAAACGGTCCACTCCAAGTAATTGCGCAGATTAATTCCTCTGCAGATACTCAGTCCCTGCAGAACGTTTCCGCTGCGTTGGCAACAACTCCAGGAATTGTCGCAGTTAGCCCGGTCATCACATCTCCTGATGGAAGTGTTGCCCTTCTGCAGGTCATACCAAATACGGGACCACAAGATATTAAGACCAGTAACTTAATCAAGTTGTTGCGCACCACGGTGATTCCTAAAGCGTTGGCCGGCGAGAAGACAGCTGTCTATGTCGGTGGCACCACGGCGATCTTTGATGATTTTGCCAGCGTGATCGCTCATAAGCTTCCGCTCTTTATCGGGGTCATCATCGTGCTGGGTTGCCTGCTTCTACTTTTGGCCTTCCGTAGCCTGGTAATTCCTCTTACCGCTGGAGTGATGAATCTCTTCGCCGCGGGAGCATCCTTCGGAATCGTGGTTGCGATGTTCCAATGGGGCTGGGGCGAAAAATTGCTCAACATTGGCTCAGGCCCAGTCGAGGCCTTCTTGCCGGTAATTATGTTGGCAATCCTCTTCGGACTCTCCATGGATTACCAAGTATTCCTAGTAAGCCGGATGCACGAAGAGTGGGTGCACACCAAAGATAACGGCAAGGCCGTAGTCGTAGGACAGAGTGAGACAGGGCGCATCATCACATCAGCGGCGCTGATCATGATCACTGTCTTCGCCTCCTTCGTCTTCGGTGGCGAGAAGGTCATTAAGGAGTTTGGCGTGGGCCTCGCCTCCGCCGTCTTTATCGATGCCTTCGTCCTGCGCACCGTTTTGGTACCTGCCCTGATGCATATCTTCGGATCCAGCAACTGGTGGATTCCACGCTGGCTGGATAAGGGTCTGCCTCACCTCTCGGTGGAAGCCGCAGATTCGGAAGAGTTGGTCTAAAGGGGGATTCCACACCCCGCGGGCCCGTCAAGGCGGGGTGTGGAGGAATAGTTCACGCAATATATTTGTTTGCCACCGTAACCAGCGCCTAGTTTTTCACTAGATTTGCTGCCAATTGCGGTGGAGGTAAGGCAATGAAGCACGAAGAGGTATCTGCCATCAAACCTGATGGCTCTCTCTATCCCTTCCAAGTCAATGATGCCCAATTGCGCGATGAGCTCGATCCGCTCTCGTACAAGGTTTTACGCCAGGCCGGCACGGAAGCGGCATTTAGTGGCGCCTATACCGACACCGAAACCGAGGGTGTCTACTCGTGCAAGGTCTGCTCCCAAGAGCTCTTTCGCAGCGACACAAAGTTCCACTCCGGCTGCGGATGGCCTTCTTTTTACGCGCCAACAGAAGCTGATGCCGTTGTATTGATTGAAGATAACTCCTTTGGCATGCGCCGCGTTGAAGCGCGCTGCGCCAATTGCGGTTCACACCTCGGCCACGTATTTAAGGGCGAGGGTTACAACGTTCCTACAGATGAGCGTTGGTGCATCAACTCAGTCTCACTCAAGCTCGAACCCAAGAAGTAATCCAACCCAACCTCAGGAAAAGGTGAATAGCGAGTGGAGCAGAAACTTAAGGTAATCGGCGCTTCTTGGTGCCCAGATTGCAAGCGCGCAAAGACATTCTTGGGTCAACACCGCATTGAATTTGACTGGGTTGATATGGAAAGTGATCCATCAGCGCAGGCAGAGGTTGAGCGCATCAACGACGGTAAGCGCATAATTCCAACCATTATCTTCCCTGATGGTTCGATTTTGACCGAGCCATCCAATGATGAACTCGCTGAAAAGTTGGGCATTGTGCGCGAGGCAGCTATGTCTGCTTACGACCTCGTTATCGCGGGAGGTGGGCCAACTGCACTCACCACCGCGATCTACGCTGCGCGCGAGAACCTCAAGGTTCTCATCGTGGAAAAGTCCGCGGTCGGAGGACAGGCGGGAGTCACCGAACGCTTTGATAACTATCCAGGCTTTCCTGATGGGATCGGCGGTGCAGAACTAGCTGGTCGCTTTGAGCAGCAGGCGAAGAAGTATGGCGTGGAAATTCTGCAGGCAGTCGGAGTTGAATCCTTCAAGGAGGTCGACAACTCTGAGGGTTATGCCGGTCTCGACATCACGCTCTCTACGGGTGCAACTGTCGAGGGGTTGGCGCTGCTCGTTGCAACAGGTTCTACGTATCGACGTACAGGAGCAGAAGGTGAAGCCGATCTGATCGGCGCCGGTATCCACTTCTGTGCGACCTGCGATGGCCCTTTCTACAAGGGCGTCGATGAAGTAGTTGTTTTAGGCGGCGGAAACTCGGGGTTAGAAGAAGGACTCTTCTTGACCCAATTTGCAAACCATGTCACGGTGATCGAACGTGGTGGCGAACTTCGTGGATCAAAGTTGCTCCAGGAGAAGGTTTACAACCATCCCAAGATGTCGGTAAAACTAAACGAGGCAGTTCAATCGTTCAAAGCAACTGAGGGTGGCCAGCTCGAAGCAGTCGAGCTCGAAAACCTCATAACTAATGAACGTACCGTCCATGCCGCAAAGGGTGCATTCATCTTTATTGGGCTCGATCCAAATACCGAATGGCTAAACGGTGCAGTCGCGCTAGATGAGCGCAAATTTGTTGCGACCGATCAGATGTTCAACACATCAGCACGCGGTGTCTTTGCGGCGGGCGATGTCCGTGGTGGTTCCACTAAGCAACTCGCTTCAGCAGTAGGTGAGGGCGCTGCTGCAGCGATTCAGATCCGTTACTTCTTGGATAAATTAGAGAAGTAAAACTTCATAACGCAGCCCCGTCACTTTCAGTGGCGGGGCTACGTTATTTTCAATTAATTTATTCTTTAGATATCAAAGCGGTCTAGCTCCATCACCTTTCTCCAGGCAGCGACGAAATCATGTACAAACTTCTGTTTGGCATCGTTGCTGGCGTAAACCTCTGCAAGGGCGCGGAGCACAGAATTAGATCCAAAGATCAAATCTGCACGCGTTGCACTCCATAAGATCGCACCCGTTTTGGTGTCCCGACCTTCAAATGAATCTGCCGCTTCAGATGTGGCGTTCCAACCGACTCCGATATCAAGTACCGTCGTGAAGAAATCGTTGGTCAAGGTGCCGGGGTTCTTAGTGAAGACTCCCGCCTTAGATCCACTGGCGTTTGCCCCCAGAACACGCAGGCCACCCACAAGAACAGTCATCTCGGGAGCGGTCAGAGTTAAGAGCGCAGCTTTATCAACCAAGAGGAATTCGGCCGGGTGGTACCCTCCGCTCTTATCAAAATTGCGGAAACCATCAGCGATTGGTTCGAGAACTTTGAAGGACTCAACATCGGTCTGCTCCTGAGTTGCATCTGTACGGCCTGGGGTAAATGGAACTACTACAGGTGTTCCGGCCGCCTTTGCCGCCTCTTCGATGGCAACTCCGCCAGCCAAGACGATCAAGTCAGCAAGAGATACCTTCTTATTACTCGACTTGGCGTTGAATTCAGTTTGGATGGTCTCGAGTGCAGCCAGGGTCTGCGCCAACTCATCTGGATCATTAACCGCCCAATTGCGCTGTGGTTCTAAGCGGATGCGTGCACCATTTGCCCCGCCACGCTTATCTGTTCCGCGGAAGGTCGATGCGGAGGCCCATGCTGTTTTAACCAGCTGCCCGATCGATAGACCTGAACTGATGATGATCGATTTGAGCTCCGCGACCTCTGTTTCGGTGATCAACTCGTGATCAACAGCGGGAAGCGGATCCTGCCAAATCAATTGCTCCGCAGGGACCAAATCACCTAAGTAGCGCGAGATTGGGCCCATGTCGCGGTGGGTCAACTTGTACCAGGCGCGGGCGAAGGCATCGGCCAATTCATCCGGGTTTGCAAGGAAGCGACGCGATATCGCCTCATAAGCGGGATCAAAGCGAAGTGCGAGATCGCTAGTCAGCATTACAGGTGGGTGTTTAACTCCAACTTCATGCGCATCGGGAACGGCGTCTGATGACGCACCGTCAGCAGGAATCCATTGCGTTGCTCCCGCTGGGCTCTTTGTTTGTACCCATTCATGGGCAAAGAGAACTTCGAAGTACGAGTTATCCCATGTTGTTGGCGTTGGGGTCCACGCACCTTCGAGACCACTTGAAATAGTGCTTGCACCATTACCCGTGCCGAAAGAGTTCTTCCAACCCAGACCCATATTTTCGATAGCCGCGGCTTCCGGTTCTGGACCAACATATTTGCCGGGATCAGCAGCTCCGTGAGTCTTACCAAAAGTATGTCCACCTGCAATGAGTGCGACTGTCTCTTCATCGTTCATCGCCATGCGGGCGAAGGTCTCGCGAATATCGCGAGCAGATAAGAGCGGATCAGGATTTCCATTCGGGCCTTCAGGGTTTACATAGATGAGTCCCATTTGAACAGCAGCGAGCGGGTTTTCGAGATTGCGATCTCCGCTATAGCGGTTGTCGGCTAACCACTCTTGCTCTTTGCCCCAATACGTTTCGTCTGGCTCCCAGACATCCGCGCGACCTCCACCGAACCCGAAGGTTTTGAAACCCATAGACTCGAGTGCGACATTGCCCGTCAGAATCATTAAGTCAGCCCAAGATATCTGCTTGCCATACTTCTGCTTGATTGGCCAGAGCAGACGACGCGCTTTGTCGAGGTTGACGTTATCTGGCCAGCTGTTAAGGGGAGCGAAGCGTTGCATTCCGGAGCCACCGCCACCACGTCCGTCGTAGGTGCGGTAGGTGCCAGCGCTATGCCAGGCCATTCGAATAAAGAAGGGACCGTAGTGTCCGTAGTCCGCTGGCCACCACTCCTGCGAATCTGTCATCAGAGCTTGCAAGTCGCTACGCAGTGCCGCGAGATCTAACTTCTTAAATTCCTCTGCATAATCAAAGTCAGCGCCCATGGGATCTGCTTGGGCCGAGTTATATTGCAAGACTTTAAGGTTGAGTTGGTTGGGCCACCAGTCTTGATTGAAGGTACCTTCGCTGGCTAATTTGCTACCGCTATATGGACACTTGCTCTCGCTATTCATTACTTCTCCTCGGTTATCTTCATTGTTATCAGACTGGAATATCGAGCCAATTTATGAGCTGACCAGTATGCGATGAAGAGTAACCAACGCAGATGAATATCGCCTGACGTTAGATTGACGGTAGTTAGGCGACGAGTTGGTGCTCTTTCATCGCGGCGCGACGCTCGTCACAGCAAGCAAAATTTGCATTAACCTCTTCACGAGCTTCATGTTCCGTATGTGCAGCGAAAGCGGCATAAGCGACGGTTCCGAACATCAGAATTGGGAATATAGCGAGCAGTGCGATCATCTGGGTTATCTCCTATCAAGCCCACCTAGCGTGGGGTCTGGGAGGATCATCAAGGTCTAACCTGAGGCGACAAGTAAATACTCCTCAGTTGAAAATGGGAGTTTTCTGAGAGTTGGCTGGATAAAAGAACCCGCCCACCTAGCAGGCGCTAAGTGGGCGGGTTCGGACTTACCCCCGACAGGTAAGTCTCACCGGGTAGTGAGAACTTATGGCTTTACTGGAGCCACTGGCTTAGGTGGGATTGTTGGCGCAGGCAACTTGGTTGGGATCGTTGGCAGCGCTTTGATGGCAGCGGCGCGAGCATCAGTCGCCGCAGCCACAGCAGTTACACGGGCGTTGAGGGCCGCTTGACGTGCAGCTGCTGTAACTGTTCCAGTTGTTGCAGCATCGAAGGCGGCTTTAGCAGCGCTAACAGCGTTGTTGAAAGTTGCTTCGATCTGCTTGCGAGAGGCTTGATTAGCGGCAATTGCAGCTCGGTAAGCGACAATCGAGGCCTTGTAATCTGCTTGTGCCTTGTTGCGGGCATCTTGCCAAGCTTTTAGATCGATACGGTATTGGGCAAGGGCCGCCTTGTAGGCAGTCATATCGACGCTACCACCCTTGGTCTTTGTAGGTGCTGGAGTGGTTGGAGCGGCAGATGTAGTTGGAGCTGGCGTAGTATCGGCAAAAGCTGCGGTTGGGCCAAGAAGGAGCGCGGCGCCAACGGTGCCTGCGACAACTCTGTTACGAAGGTTCTTCTTCATTTTCTATCCTTTTCAGTACTACTGAGGTTAGGCGCGGTTAGCGCTACAACACTGGGAGCGGGTTGTTCCCATGGCTTAACTATCAGACCCAACTTTGTGAGATCCATGTGAAACTCTTGTCAGGCTCTTGCGGGTCAGATCCTTATAGTTAGGCTTACCAAACATGAAAAAGGCGCAGATTTTGGTGGTTGACGATGAGTCTGGCGTGCGCGAATTGGTTGGGGATGTTCTTGAGTTGGAGGGATATGACGTAACCGTCGCAAGCGACGGCTTGGATGCCCTCTCCCATATTCGCAAACGGAAGTTCGACCTCTACGTTCTCGATATCAATATGCCCAAAATCGATGGCCTAGTCCTTTTGGAAAAGGTCCGGGCGGCTGGCGACCCCACCCCTGCACTCCTCCTCAGCGCGCGGCGCGAGAAGGATGATATTCACCAAGGGTTCCGCGTTGGCGCTGACGACTACGTGACCAAACCTTTTAGCATCGAAGAGTTGGCGCTCCGCGTCGAGGCGATCTTGCGTCGCACCCAAACCCAACAGCCAACCAACATCTTGCGTTGTGGACCTATTTCGATAGACGTTGATCAACATCTGGTTAGGCACGAAGAGGAGATTGTTGAACTCTCTCCCACTGAATATAACTTGCTGCACTACTTAATCGAGCGGAAAAACAAAGTCGTAAGAAAAGATGCGCTCCTCAATGCAGTGTGGGGGATTGATTTCGAGAATAACTCCACAGTCGTTGAAACCTATATCTCGTACTTACGCAAAAAATTACATAGAGATGGCTTTGAAGGAATCAAAACAGTACGAGGGGTTGGCTTTCAGATAGTGGAAAGAGGATGAGACTCGTACTCCGAGTCACCCTCTGGATCTTCTTTTTCTTGACTGTCGCATCATCGGCCATCGGTTACTTTGCAATCGATCGTTATCACTCCAGTCTCATCCAAACCATTGATGACTCTCTCAACTCCAAAGTTAAAGCCTTAAGCGCTAGTAAAGAAGATCCGCTCACCGTGGCTCAATACCTGGCACAAGTTTCCGCAATTCCCGTGACGGTGCAGTATCGCACCGAGACGGGTCTGGTAACTGTGCTGACTGTTGCCGGACCTTCAATCTCTTCGGTACCACCTGAAAGTCTTCGACTCCGTGGGGCGCAAGGTCCAGTCAATGATGGAAGGAACCTGCGTATTCGCACATTTAAAATGGGGGGCAGTAAAGAGTTAATCTTCGTAGAGTCAACTGCCACGATCAATTCAGATGTCAAAAACCTCACTCGCGATCTGATTCTCTTTATTCTCGTCATTGATCTTCTCGCGGGCCTAGTTGCCTTTCTCGTCTTTCGTCGCGATGGAAAATTAAATCAAGTTAGTCGATTGATCGAAGAACAAAAACGTGCAATGCAGAAGTTTATGGGAGACGCATCACACGAACTTCGTACTCCGCTAACGGTCATCAAAGGTTATGTAGATCTAGCGCTCGCCACGACCGACCCTATGAAGGGAAGGGGTTATTTAGAGAAATCGGCAGTCCAGATCTTTCACATGGAATCGATTATTCAAGACCTGCTTTTCTTGGCTGAAGTTGGGGAGGGTGAGAGAGATGAGATTGAGGCTGTTGAGCTTGCTCCAATTCTGCGCGATCATCTTGAGATACTAGAAGCCCTGCAACCTTTTCGGGCAGTTACTATCTCGATCGCAGACGGCGTTGTGGTTCAGGCAGACCGGAAATTGATTGATCGGGCAGTAGCAAATATCTTCTCCAATATCCGTCGTCACACCCCTGAAGATGCAGCGGTAAGCGTTTCACTTCTAGAAATGAGCAGCGAAGCGCACTTAGTTATTGAGGATGGGGGACCCGGGCTAGCGGAATATCCCGATAAGGCCCGCTCCCTCAAGCGATTTACGAAGCATCGATCCGAAGAAGGTGGAGGATCCGGCTTAGGACTCAGCATTATTAGCGGGGTGGTCGATAGATATGACGGCTCACTCAAGCTGAGTAAAAGTTATCTGGGCGGCCTGCGTATTGAGATCACGCTTCCAATCCAGGCAAGTTAAGACGATTCCTATTATTTACCGCCCTCTGTCATAATCCGAATATGTTCAAGAACAAGCTTCCTCATATGCTCTGTGTAAAATGCGATGCGAAGGTGGCACGCGATGCCTACTACTGCAAGAGCTGTGGTGAAGTTATTGATGATGTACTTGCACCGGGCCTCAAGAAAGAGGATGGACGTTTTGGTAGTAAATTGATATTTGCTTTAGAACGCCACCTAATTCGCAACCTAATATTGCTCGTCTTCGCGATCCTTTTTATCGGCACTGGAATTAAACTTGGAATCAATCATCTCCACACCGTGAAGGACAATGGCTCAAGCCAGATTTATAAACTCACCGTGGTAGACCCACAAAATCCAATGACCTGTCGCGGAGCAATTTGCCACATTAATATCGATATTCTTAATAAGACTGATCAAGTCCAGCAATTTAAGAGCGTCCCTGATTTAGTTACTGGCGCTGGAAAGAGTTACGGTCCTGCCGACCCGGCTCGGATGGGTAATGGCTCGAATTACTGCAGTCAACAGGTGAACGTCACCCTGCAACCACACCATACCGCCCGCTACATCGGTATCTGTGCGGCAGATATTCCCTCTGGTACGCCAGTCTCCCTCGCCGAACTGAGGGACCCTAGCGGGAAGCTGATCGTTTCAGGGGTCTTTCAAGCGGTGGCGTACTGACTGTTATCAACTTGTTACCTCCCTCTCCCGTAGGAGGGGTTCCAGTCTTTAGTTATCGCTTTGTTACCAAAATTTCCTTGTAAAACCCTTGACCCGGGGTTAGGTTCTCCTTGTCTCCCCTGTGCAGGTGGGGTCGTTTTTCAATAACTTCTGAAGAAGAGAATAGGAAAAACATGAAAGAGATCATTACCGAGAACGAAGTTTCACGTCGTTCCGTACTTAAGGGTGCAGCTGCTGGTGCCGCTGCGCTAACCGTTGGTGGCGTAGGCGCTTCAGCCCTCGCAGCACCAGCAGCTAACGCTGCCGATGCACTCAACGTGAGCTTCGGTTCAAACAACTCGAATGGCCCTGGCCCAGAGCAAGATGCTGCTTGGACAGCTGCTGCGAAGGCAAAGGGAATCAACGTTGCTCTTAACGTTGTAGATCACAACACCTTCCAGAACAACATCAACTCATACTTGCAAGGTACTCCAGATAACGCCTTTGACTGGTTCTCTGGCTACCGCATGCAGTTCTTCGCTCAAAAGGGTCTTCTCTCCCCAATTGATGATGTTTGGAAAGTAATTGGCGGCAGCTTCACGGCTGGTTTCGCTGGCGGAGCAACTGGTCTCGATGGCAAGAAGTACCTCGTGCCAACCGACTGGTATCCATGGGCTATCCACTACCGCAAGTCAGTCTGGAAGGCTGCTGGCGTAAACCCAGCTTCTATCAAGACAATTGCTGACCTGATCAACGCTTGTAAGGTTTTCAAGTCAAAGGGTTACACACCAATCGCACAGGCCGATAAGGGTGGCTGGGAAGCACAGGGTGTCTTCGACATCATCAACATGCGTACCAATGGCTACAAGTTCCATATCGATCTAACAGCTGGTCGTGCTTCTTGGACAGATCCACGCGTTCAGAAGGTATTCGCCAACTGGTCTGCTCTTCGTCCATACATGAGCACCCACCCTCTAGATCTTGGTGACCAGGATGCTGGAAAGCTCGTAATTCAGAAGAAGGCAGCCATGATCATCATGGGCTCATTCACCTCTGGTCTCTATCCAAAGGCTGACTACCCAGATCTAGCTCTGATTCCATTCCCAATCATTGATCCTGCAAATGGAACAGATTCGATCGATGCTCCTATCGACGGTGTCTTGGCTTCAACAACAGCTACAAGCAACCAAGCAGCTACAAACGCTCTTCTTGAGTTCATCGGTGGAACCGATTACTCAGGAATCATTCAAGCAATCTCACCAACCTTGTTCGCTAACAAGTACGCAACTGTTCCTGGAGATCCATTCGTCCAGTCACAGGTGAAGTTGGTACAAGGTACAAAGCACGTTGCTCAGTTCTTCGACCGTGACTCACGTCCGGACTTCGCTGGCCCAATCTTCGGTCCAGCGTTGCAGAAGTTCTTGACTGGCGGAGATCCTAAGGAAATTGCTAAGAATCTCGCTGCACAATGGGCTGCTCTACCACCAGCCTAAGCAATACAAGTTCAGTACTAAAAGGGAGTTCCGCTGGCGAGTTATCTCGCCGGCGGAAATTCCCATTTCATCAAGTAGTAATGAACCAGGAGAAGGATTAAAAAATTGACGAGCGTAATAGATCATCCTCCGGCCGCAGCAGCGCCAGCAAAGAAAAAGAAAAGGAAGAATTCCCACAACTTTAGTGGGAGCGATCGAGTAACCCTCGGGGCCTTCGTTGGAGTACCGACCCTCATCCACATCTTTTTGGTATGGATTCCCGCCGTTTGCACCATCCTCCTCTCATTTACATTCTGGGATGGCATTGGTGGTCTTAGTTCCATCAAGTGGGTTGGGTTTACCAACTATCGTCAGATCTTTACCCTCGATGACAATTTGCACATTGCGATTCGCAATAACATTCTCTGGTTGGTCGTATTCGCCTTTATCGCGAGCCCACTTGGAATCTTGCTCGCCTATTACATTGATAAGAACCTCAAGGGAACGCAGTTCTATCAAACCTCTTTTTATCTTCCACTCGTTATCTCTCTCGCTGTAACTGGAATCATCTGGGATAACATCGTCCGGACTGACGGAGTTTTGAACTCAATCCTCGGTGATACCAATCCAGATACTGCCATTTCGTGGCTGGGAGATCCGAATAAGAATATTTGGGTCGTCTTAGTTATCGCCTCGTGGCGACATATCGGATATGTAATGCTGCTCTACTTAGCAGGTATGAAATCTGTTGACCCTTCACTTCGTGAAGCTTCCGCTATCGATGGTGCCACTGACTGGTACACCTTCCGTCGCGTGATCATCCCTTCTCTTCGCCCCGTCAACGTCATCATCGTGGTTATCACTGTTATCGAATCACTTCGCGCATTCGACCTCGTTTACATCCTCAATCGTGGAACTAACGGTCTGCAGACTCTGGGTGTTGAGGTCTTCCAGAACATTCAGGGCGAATCCGCTCGCCTTGGTTGGGGAGCGGCCTACGCGACGATGCTCTTCCTTATCTGTCTCGGCCCGATCATGGTTTATCTCTACCAAAACTTCAGCAAAGGAAATGACTAATGGTTACCGGTCAAAAGAGTAAGACAGGCGCCCGTATAACCATTGGGTTTCTTTTCGTTTTCTCCTTGATTTGGATTCTTCCAATCCTCTTCACGATTCTGCAATCATTCCGCCCCTTCGCGGATGTAGTTGTAAAGGGTGTCTGGTCGTGGCCTAACCACCTGACGCTTGATAACTATTTCCACGCCTTTGGGCAATCACGGATGTGGCTCTTCTTCCTTAACTCAGTTGAAGTTGCAGTCCCAGCAGTTGTCATCACACTATTTTTGGCTTCCTTGATCGCCTTCGTGTTGAGTCGTTACGAATCGCGATTTACGGTTCCTATGCTGATGCTCTTCACCGCGGGTAATTTGCTTCCACCTCAACTGCTCTACATCCCGCTCTATCGCGCCTTCTTGCACATCTGGGTACCAGGGTTCATCAATCAAAATCACAAACTTTACGATACGCAGTTGGGTTTGATCTTGGTGCACGTCTCAATCCAAATTGGCTTCGCGACATTCGTACTCACCAACTACCTGCGCACCATTCCAAAAGAGATTTCGGAATCTGCCCTCGTCGATGGTGCCAATGTCTGGAACCACTATTGGCGCATCATCTTCCCACTACTTCGCCCAGCGCTAGCTTCACTGGGTGTTCTGATGACCACATGGATCTACAACGATTTCTTCTGGTCACTGGTGTTGCTAAAGACAGGAAATAAGCGCCCAATTACCGCTGCTCTCTCCAATTTGCAGGGCGAGTTCAACACCGACTACAACTTGTTGGCTGCTGGTGCTTGTATGGCCTTTATTCCTACGCTGATCGTCTTCTTCGTTGCACGTAAGCACTTCGTTGCAGGCTTAACCCTTGGTTCAACCAAGGGTTAATAAAGGTTGAAGCACCCCTCCAATTACTGTGCGCTTGAGATCTGAATCAAGATCGCGTTCTCAGGCGCCAGGATTGGTGGACGTAGGCCCACATTTGCTAACTCAGCGCCACTCAACGTAATTCCGTTGAGGATCTGCATCCACTTCGGATATCCACGCTGCATCGTCTGACCATTTCCGGCGTCGGAGAGAGCCATTACTCTGTAAATGCGATCAGGATCGAGTCCCGGTATCCGTGCAACTGCGGGGAATGTTGATTCAGACATATCGCGAGCTGCGATCGCAAATAGAGCCTCTGACTTATCTTGCGCGACAACACCGTATACATACGAGTTCTGATCTGGATGATCCACGCGAATCGCCTTGCCCGAGTGCAGCAGTCCGCGCTTGCGCTTGTACAAAGCGACCCAGCTAGCAATTACTTCTAACTCCGCAGGTGTTGCGCGAGTGATATCCCACTCGATTCCCGCATGCCCAAAGAGAGCGGTGATCGCCCTGAAGTTGATCTCCGTAGTTCTGCGATTTTGATTTCCGGGGCGAGGGCCGATGTGAGTGCCTAGCAACTCTGGAGGAATTGCGATACCCGTCCAGCGTTGAATGGTCTGACGTTCCAAGGCATCGTTGTTATCGCTGGTCCAGAATCGATCGACATAGTTGATCACTCCAAGGTCGATGCGAGCGCCGCCCGAGGCACAGCTTTCAATTTCGAGCTTAGGATGGCGATTTTTGAGTTCCGCAAAGAGGCGATAGATAGCGGCGGTTTGGTTGTGAACCGCAGCCTGTCCTAAGTGGCCTGCATCGACGAGAACTCTGTTGTGGTCCCATTTAATGTAAGCGATGTTGTACTCGCTCAGAATGGCATCCACCTGACCCAAGACATGTTCGAAGGCGCCGGGGTGGGTGATATCTAAGACTTGTTGGTGGCGCCAAAGAGGTGGGGTTCTGCCCGCCTCGTGGAGGATCCACTCAGGGTGCGCGCGGTAAAGATCGGAATCTGGGTTGATCATCTCTCCTTCAAACCAGAGACCAAACTCCATGCCTTTGTCGTTGATGTATTTGATGATCGGCCCTAAGCCGTTAGGCCAGACGCTCTTATCGACAACCCAATCACCGAGACCTGCTTGATCGTGGCGGCGGAGGTTGAACCAACCATCATCTAATACAAAGCGCTCCACGCCGACCGCGGCAGAGGCATCGACGATGGCCTTGATCTTCTCATCGTCGTGGTCAAAGTCGATCGCCTCCCAGACATTGAGGGTGATAGGGCGAGGTCGGATATTTGTCGGATGGTTGGGTCTAGCGCGTAACCAGCGGTAGTAGTTATCGCTGAGGCCATCAAAACCTTGGTCTGAATAGTTAGCGATGACAGGCGGAAGCTCATAGACCTGGCCTGGCTCGAGGATAATCTCGCCAGGTTCAAGAAGTTCTCCTGCGCCAATTGAAGTCTCGCCAGTAGCAAGTCGTTCCACGTGATGGATCGAATTTCCGCTCCATGCAACTGATAGCCCCCAGACCTCGCCGTGACCAAATTCTGTCTTTCCAGCCAGAGCCAATTGAGCGATTGTGTAATCGTGGCCACTGCGTCCTTCGCGGATCTCACGAGAGGTCAAGCCATAACGAATGGGAGTCCGCTGTGGATGGCGTTCGCGTGACCAGCGACCGGTGAAATCCAGCACCTCATCGGCTCGATCAGGGAGGGGAAGCCAATAAGTGAAGGCTTCGAGGTTGTAAGAAGTAGAGCCTGTATTAGTCAGGCTCGCACTCACCTGCAAAATTCCAAACTCATTGAGGTTGTATTTCAAGATGAGTTGTAACTCTGCGCTTGCATCGGCAAAGTGGGCTGATAGAGAGCCTGCACCGTGTTCTACCTTTGTTAACGAGAAGAGTGTGGACCAGTCCTGACCATTTCTATGACCGCTGATTGTGGGGTGACCCAGAAAGCCTCGCGAGTGTTCACGGATTACTCCGGAGACGAGTGGCAAATCGAAACTACTGTGAGCGATGGGATCTGTCGTTGCAGCTTTCACATCTCCGCCATGGGCCGCAATGGCTGCTCCCCAGTACTTGATAACTAAATTGTTATCAGAGGTATCAAAGATTATTGAAGAACTTGGCGAGGAGAGGGTGATGATTTCTGCGTGTGACAAGATTCCTCCTAGAGAGATGCGAACCGCGTAGACATCCTTTACTAGATTAGTAATCGGATTTAGAGTGGTTCAGTGCCGATGGCGCTAATTCCTTGATACTACTATCAAAGTTTTTTGGAGTAAACGAATGAAATATTGGAATAGCCCTGAAACGACAGCGATCAATCGCGAGCCGATGTTAAATCTTCATCATGAAGAAACAGTTTCGCTCGATGGTCAATGGGACTTTCAACTTCTCCGTTCTCCCGATGATCACCCTGGACGAAACTGGACCACAATCCCTGTCCCTGGGCTTTGGACGGCGCAAGAGGAGTCACATCACTTCTGGGATCGTCCGATCTATACCAATGTCCAGATGCCATTTGATGAGCTGCCTCCATACGTTCCTGCCTTAAACCCAACAGGGATCTACGAGCGTGACTTCACAGTCCTTGATAATTGGATTGGTCAACGCATAGTCCTCCAGATCGGTGGCTTTGAATCTGTCGCGATCTTGAGCGTAAATGGAGTTGAAGTCGGCATGGCAAAAGACTCGCGTCTAGCTGCAGACTTTGAGATTTCACAGTTTATAAACCCCGGTAAGAACCGGATTCAAATCAAAGTTGTTAAGTGGTCAGATGCCACATACATCGAAGATCAAGATCAATGGTGGCATGGCGGAATTACTCGTAGCGTAAAGCTCTTTGTAACTCCCCGCGTGCACCTTGCACGTTTCTATCCAACTGTCGGTCTAAAGGCTGATGGCAAGACGGGCACGCTCGATATTCGTGCTTACGTTGCTGCTGCGCAAGATGCCAGCTTTATTGGCTACTCTCTAAATGCAAAGATCGAAGGCGTAGGGCGCACGAAAGCGTTGAGCGCGACGTTGCAGGGAAAGCCACGAATTGAGTGGACAGAGATGCCCGCCGATATTCAGAGCATTAGTAAGGATTTCTTCCACGGCACATATTGGGATGGCAAAGTTCCCGCCTCGATCATGTCAGTTGTAGAACAGATAGAACCTCCGATGCCAGGACTCGTCCGCCTCAACGCCGAATTCCCAAATATCAAAGCTTGGTCCGCCGAGTCACCAAATCTCTACGATCTACACGTAGAGCTCAAGGATCCAAGCGGACTGGTTATCGAGAGATTCACGCAGCGCATCGGCTTCCGTGATGTAACAATCAAAGGTAGAAATTTCTTGGTAAACGGTAAGCGCGTGATTTTCTATGGAGTCAATCGCCACGATTTCAATCGCAAGACTGGTCGTGTAGTGGGTGCGGCCGATATGCGCGCCGATCTCATTGAGATGAAGAAGTTCAATTTCAATGCAGTCCGTACATCGCATTACCCCAATGATCCAGCGCTCCTCGATATCGCTGACGAGTTGGGTTTTTATGTGATCGGTGAAGCCAACATTGAATCCCATGCCTTCCAAGATTCGCTCTGCAATGATCAGCGCTATCTGACGCCGTGGGTCGATCGCGTGGCCCGTATGGTGCAGCGCGATATTCATCACCCGAGCGTGGTCATGTGGTCACTAGGAAATGAATCTGGGGCCGGCTCAAACCACGAAGCTGCGGCAGCGTATGTTCGTAAATTCGATCCATCACGTCCACTGCATTACGAGGGTGCGATTCGTCCATATTGGACGGCGAACCCTGCGCTTACCGATGTGGTCTGCCCAATGTACCCATCGATCGATGCGATCATCTCCTACGCAAAATCCAACGTGGGGACTCGTCCGCTCATCATGTGCGAGTACTCCCACGCAATGGGTAACTCCAATGGAACCTTGGCGGAGTACTGGCAGGCGATCCACACACTTCCTGGCCTACAAGGTGGGTTTATTTGGGAGTTCTGGGATCACGGAATCGAGCAGACTCTCTCAGATGGCAGCAAGCGCTCAGCCTACGGCGGAGACTTTGGCGAAGAGCGCCATGACGGAAACTTCTGCTGCGATGGCATGGTCTTCCCTGACCGAACACCGAAGCCAGCGATGCTGGAGTTCAAGACGATCGCAACCCCTCTTCTTATTACGGCAACAAGTGCATCTGCCGGAACCTTCAAGGTGAAGAACAGAAACTTCTTCGTCGATTCTAAGGATTACGAGATTTCTTGGAATATCGCAGTTGAAGGAGAAGTACTCGACTATGGTCGCGTCAAACTTCCCGTCATAGCACCACAAGGTACGGCTGCGGTTAAAGTGAATTCAAAGTTCTTAAAGAGTGCACCCGAGTTAGGTGAGCGATTTATTACCTTCTCAATAGTGCGCAAATCGGTGACAGCGTGGGCACCAGCCTTTACGGAGGTTGGTTGGGCGCAGTTTAAGCTGCCTTCAAAGGCACTTCCTAAGGCAAAGGCAATGCCACCAAAGACCCTTTCGAACACCCTCAACGACGACGGCTCGATCTACATGGGCTTTGGTTCCTTCAACGCACATCTCAATCTTTATCGCGCACCCACGGATAATGATCGGATCGGAAATATCTCGAGGCGTTGGCACGAATGGGGTATTGATAACCTCGAACGGACAAAGGTGAAGATCACAAAATCCGGTAACACCTACAAGGTCTCATCTATTTATCGGACAAGCGCGGGGATAGAGATAAAGCAGGTTCAGACTCTGACAGAAGTGATCGATGGCTTCAGAGTTGTTGAAGAGACCACCTTGCCTCCAATTCTCCGTGATGTCGCTCGAGTAGGAACCACCTTCGAACTTGATAGCCACTTCTCGCAGATGCGCTATTTCGGCACTGGACCTAACGAGACCTATCCAGATCGCCATCTCAGTGCAGTTGGCCGTTACGAATCATCCGTGGCCGAGCAATACATTCCCTACGTGAAACCGCAGGAGAATGGTGGACACGCTGATGTGCGTTGGGTTGAAGTCTTCAATAATCATGGCGAGACGATTCGCATCGAATTGGATAAGCCAGGTCAAGTCTCGGTAACGCCATATCGTGCCAGTGACTTGGTCGGTGCGACTCACGATGTTGAGCTAAAGCACTCCAACGTCACTGTCGTAGCGATCGATGCGGTGCATCGCGGACTCGGAACGGCTTCATGTGGCCCGGACACCTTGCCGCAGTACATCATCAAGCCAGGTAAGTACACCTTGGCCTATACCCTGACTTATAAGTAGAACGTCATGCTGGAAATAGCCAAGCGGTTTCACGATCTCTTTGGGGAAGCTCCGGAAGTTCTAGCGGCCGCGCCTGGTCGCGTGAACCTCATCGGAGAGCACATCGACTACAGCGATGGCTTTGTTTTGCCCTTTGCAATTTCAGATACCACCGTTGTTGCACTGGCTAAACGCCCTGACGATCTGATTCGTATCGCCTCTATGCAGAAGAGCAGCGATATTGTGGAGATGCACCTTCAAGATCTCGCCCCTCACAAGGGTGAGAGTTGGGCGCGTTACGCTCTCGGTGTTCTTTGGGTGCTGGGCGTGGATTCTGGGGTTGATCTCCTTATCGATGGTCGAGTGCCGCTCGGAGCGGGGCTATCTTCCAGCGCCGCTCTGGAATGTTCGATCGCCACTGCGGTAAATCACGCCTTTAATCTTAGACTTTCACTTCCCGAGTTGGCCCGTGCGACTCAAAAGGCTGAAAATGATTATGTTGGCGTTCCATGCGGAATCATGGATCAATCAGTCTCGCTCATGGCGCAATCGGGTTCGGCTCTGCTCTTGGATTGCCGTGACCTAACTTCGGAAAATATTCCATTTCTTATCGCACCACAGGGCCTAGAACTCTTAATCATTGATACTCAAGCTCATCACAAATTGGTCGACGGAGGTTATGCCGAAAGGCGCGCATCGTGCGAGAGGGCAGTTGCCGAACTAGGAATCACCTCTCTGCGCGATATCTCAGTTGCCGAATATGCAGCTCGTCAATCCGAGTTAGATCCCGTTACATATATACGTGGCTTTCACGCGGTGACGGAGATGAAGCGTGTACTTGATGCAGTCGAAGCCCTGAAGAGCAATAACTTCACACGATTGGGAGAACTCCTCAATCAGTCACATCGCTCGCTTCGTGACGATTACACCGTTTCGTGCCCTGAGTTAAATCTGGCAGTGGATACAGCTTTAGAACAAGGAGCGCTTGGAGCGCGGATGGTTGGCGGTGGCTTTGGAGGAAGCGCTATTGCATTGATGCGAACCGAACAGGTAAAGCGCTGTGAAACCGCAATTACTAAGGCTTTTTCTGATGCCAACTTTAAGGCGCCGCGCTTCTTTACCTCGCTACCGAGTGCGGGAGCGCACGTTATACCCAGTTAAGGGTGCGCTCGATCGCCTTCTTCCAATTCGCTAAACCAGTTGCCGCCACTTCTTCCGAGATCGTTGGGTGCCAGTGATGGCTCTCTTTCCATTGAGTCAGGAGTTCGGATTTGCTCTTCCACACTCCGACGGCCAAGCCCGCGGCATAGGCGGCACCTAACGCGGTAGTTTCGGCAACGATAGGTCGTGAAACTTCAGTCTGCAGAATGTCGGCCTGTAATTGCATACAGAGTTGGTTCTGCGTGATGCCGCCGTCAACTCTTAATACCTTGATGGTGGTGCCAGTCTCTTCTTCCATCGCACGGATTACATCGTGGGTTTGGTAGCAGACCGCCTCTAACGTGGCTCGAGCGATATGGGCTTTAGTGGCCGCTCGTGTAAGCCCAACGATGACGCCACGTGCATCGCCGCGCCAATAGGGCGCGAAGAGCCCAGAGAATGCCGGAACAAAGTAGACCCCACCGCTATCTGGGACGCTAGCCGCGAGCGGTTCGATATCTGCAGACTTTTCAATGATCCCTAATTGATCACGGAGCCACTGCACTGCAGAACCAGTAACTGCTACTGAACCCTCAAGCGCATATTTGGCAGGTTCATCACCTAATTTGAAAGCCAGGGTGGTTAATAACCCCTTCTTCGAGCGAATGATCTCGCTACCAGTATTAATCAGGGCAAAGTTTCCAGTGCCATACGTCGTCTTCGATTCACCCTTCTCGAAGCAGAGTTGGCCGAGGAGAGCGGCGTGTTGATCGCCAACAATTCCAGCAATCGGAATGCGCGCTCCAAAGACGCTATCGATCGATGTATATCCGTAAATTTCTGATGAACTCTTGATGGTGGCCAGGGCTTCGCGAGGGACTCCAAATGTGTCTAGTAATTGTTCGTCCCATTGCAGAGTCTCAAGGTTCATCAACAGTGTGCGCGAGGCGTTAGAGACATCGGTGACATGAATATTGCCCTCGCTTAGATTCCAGACCAACCAGGAATCGACGGTGCCAAATTTCAATTCTTGCTGCTCCTGGGCACTGCCCACAATTGGTGAGTTCTGCAACATCCAACTCATCTTGCTCGCTGAGAAGTATGGTGCGAGTGGCAGACCAGTCTTAAAAGTGATCTCTGCGCCTATTTCCGGGTTAATTGCATCCAAAATGGATTGGCTACGCGTGTCCTGCCAGACAATCGCCTTTCCGAGAGGAACTCCTGTGCTGGCATTCCACGCGACGGTGGTCTCGCGTTGGTTGGTGATTCCGATAGCGGTGAGATCTCTGCCGACTAGACCAGCAGTCGAAAGTGCTTCCTTAATTACAGCATCGGTGGCGCGCAGAATTTCGAGGGGGTCATGCTCGACCCAGCCAGCCTGAGGCAGAAACTGAGTGTGCTCCATCTGGGCAGAAGAGATGACGGAACCAGTCTCATCGAAGATCATAAAGCGCGTACTTGTGGTCCCTTGATCGATCGCCCCGATGTAAGACATTCCCGTATTCTAAGCGCGTGGCCACCAATAAGTCAGTGCTTAATCCCGACCAACGTTTAAAAGATATCGAAGAGCTGAAGAGCCGAGAATTCGACATCCTCGTTATCGGTGGGGGAGTTGTCGGAAGTGGAATTGCACTTGATGCCGCGGCACGCGGCCTCTCAGTGGCGCTCGTCGAGAGCGATGATTTCGCTGCCGGGACCTCGTCTCGGTCGAGCAAGTTGATTCACGGTGGATTGAGGTACCTCGAGCAATTTGATTTCAAGTTGGTGCGTGAAGCGCTGCACGAACGCGAGATGATGATTACCGAGCAAGCTCCCCACCTGGTAAAGCCACTCGCCTTCGTCTATCCCTTGCATAAGAAGTATTTCGACCGCATCTACGTCGGAGCGGGTTTGATCTTGTATGACCTTCTTCGCGGAAAGTTGCGTGCCGTCCCTTGGCACAAGCACATCTCCTTTGGAGAGATGCGGAATGAAGCACGTTCGCTCAACCCAGAGATCGTTACTGGTGGACTGGTTTATTACGATGCCCAGGTCGATGATGCTCGCCACACAGTGATGGTTGCCCGCACCGCTAAAGATCAAGGCGCTCACATTGTTACTGGGGCACTAGTTACCCAAATTACCCGCACCCCAGAGCGAGTTACTGGCGCGATCGTCACAGTTGACGGGCACAGCATCAACGTAAAATCTAAAGTGGTAGTGGCTGCTGCAGGAATTTGGAATGAAGAGCTCTATCAACAATTCGGCATCAAGCCTGGTTACAAGATAAAGATGAGCAAGGGTGTTCACATCATTCTTCCGAAGGATGCGATCGACGCTAAGAATGGAATCATTATCAAGACCGCCCTTTCGGTCCTATTCATTATTCCGTGGGGTAATGAGTGGCTACTCGGCACCACCGACACGCCTTACACAGACGATCGTGAACAACCTCTCGCTGATAGCGCCGATGTTGATTACATTCTCAATGAGGCCAATAAGGTGCTCTTGCCCAAGTTACGCCGCGAGCAAATTTTGAGCGTCTACGCTGGTTTGCGTCCGCTGGTTTCTCCTGCAAAAGATTCTTCGACAACCAAGATTTCGCGCGAACATAGCGTTGATCATCCACTTAAGGGATTTGTGAGTATCGCGGGCGGTAAGTACACCACCTACCGAGTGATGGCGGCAGATGCTGTTGACGCCGCAGTGAAGGATCTTGATCAAAAGGCGCCAAAATCTTCGACCCGTACCATTCCTATTATCGGAGCCGTTGGTTACAAAACCTTGATGAAGCAGGTCGCCGGACTGGCCCAGAGCTACTCCGTTTCGACGGTTTGCGTCGAGAGAATGCTGAATCGTTACGGCTCGCTTATCAGCGATATTTTCGAGGTAATTTCCAAAGACCCTAGCCTCGCCGTTGAGGTACTTCCAGGAGCGGGTTACATCAAAGCCGAAGTGCTCTATGCGGCAACACATGAAGGAGCGCGCACCCTCGTTGATATCTTGGCGCGACGGTTGCGTCTGGTCATGGAAACCTCAGACCATGGACTGAGCGTCGCACACGAACTAGCAACTCTGGTCGCGCCTACTCTCGGGTGGAGCGAATCGGATATTTCTCGCGAGGTTGCCGCGTTCGAGAAGTACATTGCAACTGAAATGGCGGCGATGTAGTGACAATTATGTGGGTCCCACCCACCGATGAAGAGATCACCACACTTCTTAAAAACGCAAAGACTGTCGCGATCGTCGGCGCCTCGGATAATCCCGAGCGCCCGGTCTATGGTGTGAGCGAGTGGCTATTAGATCACTCTCACTTTGAAATCTTCTTCGTCAATCCTCGCCTCGACAAACTCTTTGGGCACCAGGTTTATCCCTCGATTGCCGATGTACCCGAATGGGTGGATATCGTTGATGTCTTCCGCAATGTTGCAGATGTACCCACAGTGTTGGATGAGGCGATCGCAGTAAAGGCTAAGGCGATGTGGCTCCAACTTGGTTTACGTGAGGATATTTCTGCTAACCGCGCCGTGAAGAATGGCCTGCAGGTCGTGCAAAATCGCTGCCTTAAAGTTGATTACAACTCACTTCTTCTCCAGCACTAAAGCCACAGAGTTAATGCACCAGCGTTGATCGGTGGGAACTTCATAGCCTTCACCCTCAAAGACATGCCCTAGGTGCGAACCGCAATTAGCGCAACGAACCTCGGTCCGAATTCTCGGTGCCAAAGATGCATCTTCTATCAGCACAACCGCATCATCTTTGGTAGGAGCATAAAAAGAAGGCCAGCCACAACCAGAATGAAATTTCGTCTCACTGCGAAAGAGTTCATTTCCGCAGGCCTTGCAGCGGTAACTTCCCTCAACTTCGGTGTCGTTGTACTCGCCCGTGAAAGGTCGCTCGGTGGCAGCGTTTCGGAGCACATCGTAGGAGAGAGGGTCTAGCCTTTCGCGAAGATCTTGCTCATCTATCGATAGAGGAAATTCTGGGAGTTCTTGGTTGCTCACTCTAGAAAGGCTACTAGGCGATTCGAGTCAAGGAAACCGAAACATCAATCTTCCTGCTCCTGCCTCCACTAAAGATTCCTTTAAGTGGCGAGACATCGTGATAATCCCGCCCGCGCGCGACCAATATGTGATCCTCGGCAACTGGATTGCCATTTGTAGGGTCGAAGGGGAGCCAGTGCCCAACCCAAGCTTCAACCCACGAATGTGATTCCCCTACGACCTCATCGCCGATCTCGCCTGAACCGTTGTAGAGGTATCCAGAGACGTATCGAGCCGGAATTCCAGCGCTACGCAGGACAGAAAGTGAGGCGTGGGTAAAGTCTTGGCAGACCCCAGCTCGCTTCTCCCAAGCCTCGCTTGCAGGTGAGTAAACGCTTGTGGAACCCGGCGTATATGTAATCTGCTCGCGCATCGCCTGATTGAGAAATTGGATGGCATCGAGTGGACTCTTCTGATCTCGCAAATCAAAGGAGGGAGTGATGGGGTTTACAAATGAGGTGAGGGCCAAGTATTCGCGATGGTCCTCGATGAAGAGTTCATCGCCAAGGTCTTCCCAAGTCGCATTCAAGTTTCCACCCTTTGGAACGCTGGTCTCCACCAGACTCTGCGAAACAATTTCTAGATAGGTGTGAGGTGTCTGTACATCAAAGGCCTTCACGGCGGTTCCGAAATAATCGGTGTAGCTAAAGACGGTTGAGAATGGATTTACCTTTAAGTCATGACTAATTACAAATTGGTCTGGAGTATTTATCGGAGTCATACGCGCCTCGTTAAAAGAGGCAGAGACCTCCGACTCATATTGAAAACTGGTTGCATGCGTAACGCTTAGACGCCAAGCCATTAGTTACTCCAGACGATCGAGCCGACAGGCCTGAAGAAGCGCAGCCCGATTCCGTTAGTGGTTTCTGCAACTGCAAGAGTGGTTTGGGAAATGATTCTTTCCAACTCTTCGTTGTCGGAGCTCAGAAAGGTGATCTGACTTTCTAACATTCCGATAGGGCGTGCGATATCGTCGACGCGCAATTGTGTCATCGCGGCAATTTCGCGTAGTTCGAAGTTAGCGCGTTTGGCACATTCAGCGATGGAACGCGGAAAAGTATCTGAATCCACTAGGAATCTGCGTACGCCTGTGGTGCTTAGCGGGACACGTTCCCGCAGATAGGTGTTGAGTGCACCCACCGCGCGCAGCGTGGTTGCCGGTCCCTGGTCACGCCATTCATTTTCGAGTTTTAGGGCCAGCAGTCGACTCATGAGATCCATGCGCTCCAGACTCCGTCCCAAACTTAGGAAGCGGGCGGATTCATCCTCGGGAGCCAGCCACTCCAAGATCCCATTGCTGACGGCTAAGCGATCCAAGATATTGCGCAGCGAACGCCCCGTTGCAGCCAAACTGAACTCTTCCGTCGTCGCATTAAGCTGATTGATCGCCGTGTAGAAGTCACTCGGCAAAATATCGCGAATCAGGCGTGCATTTGAGCGCGCGCTATGTATAGAACCCAGAAGAGTGCCGGGATTGAGAGCGTCACCATATGCCAGGGCGACGAGCTCGCGGGCGCTCTTTGGATCACCTTCTAGCCCGAGGCCGTGACTGATGAGCGTGCAACCACGCTGCACATGTGCGCGATTATCTTGAACGAGGAGTTGATTGAACTCGACCAAAAGGCGGGTCATGCCTTCAGCCCGCTCTAGATAGCGACCGAGCCAGAATGAGGTTTCGGCAAGGCGACTAAGCATTAGACCCTCCCTCTTGCTGCTGTTGCTCCTCTTGCTGCTGCATGCGAGTAACAGGAAGCACATCCGGACCGACGGTGGGAGGAACTACTTCACTCTCAAGAGGGTCGGTGAAATTCATCTCGCTGCTTTCGGGGTAGGACTGCAGATCGCTCTCATTTCCCGCAAGCACCCACGTATCTTTACTGCCACCGCCTTGGCTGGAATTAACAACAACGTTGCCTTCTACGAGGGCCACACGCGTAAGTCCGCCAGGAAGAACCCAGATCTCCTTGCCATCGTTTACTGCGAAGGGGCGGAAATCGATATGGCGTGAAGCGATCGTGCCATCTTCAATAACAGTTGGGCAGGTTGAGAGTGCGATGAGTGGTTGCGCAATCCAATTCCGTGGGTGCTCGGATATTTCGGCAGCCACTGCCTTCAACTCTTCGGTGCTGGCTCGTGGACCGATGGTGATGCCATATCCGCCAGAACCAGCAACTGGCTTAACAACCAAGTCACCTAAGTTTTGCAGTACATGGTGCAAGACATCTGGTTGCTGCAAATCAAATGTATCAACGTTAGGGATTATGGGAGTTTCATTTAAGTAGTACTCAATCAGCTTCGGCACGTAAGGATAAAGAGCCTTGTCATCGGCCACGCCATTACCAATGCCGTTAGCAATCGCAACGTTATTAGAGCGGGCTGCGTTGATCACACCCGGAATCCCCAGAACGCTATCTGGCTTGAAGTGAATAGGGTCAAGGTAATCATCATCAATCCGACGATAAATCACGTCGACCTGCTCCGAGCCTTTCGTAGTGCGCATAAAGATTTGATTGTTTTTGCAGTACAGATCGCGTCCCTCGACCAGCTCAACGCCCATACGGCGGGCCAAGAAGGCATGTTCGAAGTGGGCCGAGTTGTGAACTCCAGGAGTCAAAACAACGACGTTGGGGTGAGCTTTTCGATCAGGGGCGGCCGCCACAAGTGCGGCTAGTAGGCGCTCGGGGTATTCATCGACGCTACGAATCGAATAATCATTAAAGAGCTCAGGCACGACGTGAGCCATAGTGCGGCGATTCTCGAGAACATAGCTCACGCCAGAAGGTGAGCGAAGATTGTCTTCGAGCACTCGCAAGGTCCCGTGCTGATCTCGGACGATATCAATTCCCGACACATGAATGCGCACGCCATTAGCAGGTTTAATGCCGTGCGCACTTCTGTGGAAGTGTTCCGAAGTAACTATGAGGGATTTCGGAACAACTCGATCAGTGAAGAGCTCTTGTTTGCCATAAACATCATCGAGAAAGAGTTCTAGCGCCTTAATGCGCTGCTTAATCCCGCTCTCCAATAGCTTCCACTCTGCGACATCAATGACTCGGGGCACGAGATCCACGGGAAGTGGGCGTTCGACTCCCGAAAGAGTGAAGGTAATTCCTTGCATCGCTAGGTAGAGGTCGCGCTGCTTCGCCTTGGTGATCCACTCAGTGGGCTGAATCTTGGTGAGCTCTCGCCATAACTCGGTGACAAGATCGCGCGGCTCCCCATTAACGAGGAACTCATCGAGCGCTTGAAATCCCGCCATGAAGGCTCTCCAAACCAGTTATCAATCTTGCTAACACCGGCGGCCCTGTCGATGGGTATCGGAGAAGTATAAGCATCTGCCGAACGTGTCCAAGCCCACTTTCCAGATCCTGAGATTGACACTGTGCCATCTAATGCCCGGGGGTAGCCTTTCAAGCGTCGTCTACGAGTGAAATAAATATGAGAGCGAGATTGTTTTAGAGATATGAAGAAAAAAGCTGATAGTTCCGTTGAGCTACACCCCATTTTGGCCGAGCGTTGGAGTCCACGTTCTTACGATGGGACGGCCGAGATCTCTATTCCTGATCTCACTGGCATCTTGGAGGCTGCCCGCTGGGCACCTTCGTCGAGCAACTCCCAGCCCTGGCGCTTCGTCGTGGCTCGCCGCGGCGACCACCGTTTTGCCCAGATGGTCGACTCGATGGCTGGATTTAATAAGGTTTGGAGCCCTAAAGCCTCTGCTCTTATCTTGGTGGCAGCTGTAACTACTCAACCAGATGGCACTTTGCGACCTGCCGCTCTTTATGACGCTGGCCTCGCCGCTTCGTTGCTCACCGTTGAGGCGCACCACCGCGGTCAGGTAGTTCATCAAATTGGTGGCTTCGATCATGCCGCTGTTGTTAAAGATTTCAACTTAGCTCCGGAGATCACCCCTATCGCAATTCTCGCGATTGGCAAGCAGGCTCCGGCAGATGCTCTCGGTGATCCAAAGATGGTGGAGCGTGAGATTGCAGCCCGCACCAGAGTTCCACTTGCATCCCTAATTCTCAGCGGTGCTTTATAAAATTCTCAGAGTGCGAGGGTAGCCTCAATCTATGAAGATTAAAGGTGGACTCGTAGCAATTGTTGCCGCTGCAATCCTTGCGGCAACGACCTTTCCAGCTCTAGCGATGGGAAGCGGTAATCCTTACGAGGATGCGCAGGTCGGCCTCAACTACGTGGTCTATCAACCCATCTGGACAGCGGGCTTAGCTCTCAAGAATTTTGGGATGCACAAGTGCGGTGTCGGCGATTTGGCTTTGAATGTTAATTATGCGGCTGGCAAGAAATCTATTCTGCTTACCGAAAGCTCTACCAAGAATATTTGTCCGATGAATATGATGCTTATTCGCGGCGCAACCCGGACCGTGGTCAATGAACCTGGTGCAGGTAGCCTGACCTCAACTCAAGTTGCAGTCATCAGTGTAGGAATTCCGCGCGCTCAACTTAATCAATTCTTTGCCCACTTAGTTCCGCGATATACCGCTCCCGGTAGCAAGGTAGTTGCCCCAGTTCTTGTAGATCCAACCGTTGTTACAAACGCTTCAGTTGCTCTCTCTAACGTAGTGGTCTTTACAGTTCCGGATCCAGATCAATGGAGCGCGACCATCGCCGATCCTACGATCGTCTCTTTTGTAGCCGGCGGAAATCAGGGAACGTACACAACGAACCCAGGTCTCAAGCCACTTAAAAAGGGAACGACAATCGTGACCTTGAACCACAACGGAGTGAAGATCGCCTTTAGCGTTACCGTCTTTTAACTAGGGCAGAATATTTACTGCACGCGCAATAACCAGTCCTACTGTCACGAGCGAGGTTGCGCTCTGCACCATCATCAACATTTTGGCCCATCGCGTTAGGGGCATGACATCGGTTGGACTAAATGCGCTGGCATTTGTGTACGAGGTGAAGAGATAGTCAAAGTAGGTCGGACTCCAATCCATGGGTGAGAACTCTGGATTAGTCATTTGTGGGAAGAGAAAATCTGGGTAGGGATCGATCGCCTCTGCTCTGGCACCTGGACCGCCACGATCAAACTCCCAATACCAAAGACTAAAGACCACCATGTTGGTGAGCCAGATCGATCCCCCGAAGGCGAGAAGGCTTGATGGGCTCTTGATAGTGCCGTCGATCAACTTCTGCAAGAGGTGTACCGCCGAGGCGATGTTGCTTGCAGTCATGACCCCCGTGAGAGCGATTCCGGTCCACCACGTGGACTTCCGATGGGTGACGATCCGCCCCGGGCTGATCGCAAAGAGGGCGAGCATCAGCAATCCTTCGAGAATGCAGATCTCTGGTTGCGACTTCAGCGAGAGCGTATGTGGCAATAGGTATTGCAGCAGGATAACGACGGCGACGACGAAGGAGACTGGCCAACGGTGCTCTCCGATGTGGGGGCGGTGCCAATGGGGGACCTTGGGAAGATGGAACTCCTGGTGGCTCATTGACGCATCCTTGCAAGAGCGGGAGGTAGCCACAACCATCAATTTCACCTGAGATACCCAAAACCTGTAACCTTGCGGGCGAAGGTCCGCCCCCCTAGCTCAGTCGGTAGAGCGTTTCCATGGTAAGGAAAAGGTCAACGGTTCGATTCCGTTGGGGGGCTCGAAATTTCCCTTGGCGGGGTAGCTCAGCTTGGTAGAGCATGCGGCTCATAATCGCAGTGTCGCCGGTTCAAGTCCGGCCTCCGCTACCAAAAATTTCTCACTATTTTCGCTGCTCATCCTGCAAATTGAGCGTGATTTAGACGAATCTCGAGGGATGAAGTAACCTTCACCTCTTAGGTTTCACGGTATTTACGGTTTAACATAAAAAGGAGCACGACCATGGCAAGCAAGAGCGCGGATGTCCGCCCTAAGATCACTATGGCCTGTGTCGAGTGCAAAGAGCGTAACTACATCACCAAGAAGAACCGCCGTAACGATCCAGATCGTCTTGAGCTCAAGAAGTTCTGCCCACGTTGCAAGCTTTCGACGGTTCACCGCGAAACTCGTTAATTAATGCTCAACCCCGACCTCGTCGGGCGCACCTTTGTAGGTGCCACAAGCACGACAATCTCCTCTGATTCCATAGCGGCATTTGCGCGCGCTCTTGGCGAGCCAGAAACGCACCTCGCGCCACCAACCTTTGCGATCACCATCTCGCTCGAGCAATCTCAGTCTGTCCTCGTCGAGTCTGGCTTGGATTGGAGTCGGGTTGTGCACGGAGATCAGCGATTCTTGATCAACAAACAACTGACTGCCGGCATGGAGATCTTCTGTAACTCGACCATCGAGAGCGCTCGTGTTGTCGCCGGAAATGAAATTGTGACCGTTCGTTCAGATCTCTTGAATGGCGGGGAAGTTGCCGTGTCTAGTTGGTCAACCTTGGTATTTCGCGCATGAGCATCTTCGTCGTCGGAGCCGCTCTCCCCGAAAAGCGCTACATCATTAATCGCGCCGCACTCGTTTCGTACGCCAACGCCAGCGGAGATCAGAACCCAATTCATCAGAACGAGGAGTTCGCAATATCGGTGGGTCTTGAAAATGTAATTGCACATGGCATGTACACAATGGGTTTAGTTGGTCAATATGTCAGCGCGATGGCAGGTTGCAGTTCTAAGGTTCGAGAGTTCTCTGCTCGCTTCACCAAGCCAGTTGTAGTTCCCGCTGGAGTTGACGTGGAATTGATTGTCAGCGCCACCGTTGTAGAAGTGACGGATGAGATTGCAAAGCTAGAGCTAACGGCAATCTGCAACGAGGTCAAAGTTTTAGGAATGGCTAAAGCCGTAATTTTGCTATGAGCGCGCCAGAAGAGGTTGTAGAGCTTGCTCGCGCGCGCTTGGCTGCTCGCGCCGCGAAAGACTGGGCGCTGGCCGATCAATTACGTAACAAGATCGCCGAATTTGGTTTCGAGGTATTAGATGTAGCCGATGGCTTTGAATTTAAATTAAAGTCACCCTTCCCGATCGTCTCGCGCGTAGGTGACGTACGTAAATTTACTGATAAAGCATTTGAAAGTGCCATCGCGATCATTGCGGATGGCTTCATCGATGATCTTGTTCTCGCTATTAAATCGATCAAGGAATTTGCTCCAGAAAATTGCGCCATCGTGGTCCTGGTTTCCGGAAAGCCAGAGCTCCATGACCTGGCAGGCCAGCTTGATAAGCGAACCTTCGTCACCCAAGTTCAGGAAGGTGTTGGTTGGGGAGAAGCAGCAAATGCGCTGCTCAAATTCGCTCCAGCCCCCTACGTAATCATTATGGATCCATCCACACGTTTCCTGGGCGATGCCGTAACTCCCACGATTCAAAAACTTGCGACGGGGGAGTGGGCCGCAGTCGGTTGGCACGGCGGATTGGTAAATGTGGAGGATGAGTGGCGCAGCGTTGAAGATAAAGGGCCTGGTCCAGTCGACGTTCTCTTTAGTTACTTCATGGGACTTAATCGCGAGAGTGCACTCGAGTGTGGTGGCTTCAATATCAGGGCCCTCTACTATCGCAACGCCGATACAGAGTTTTCGCTCCGGCTGCGCCAAGCGCGTGGGAACTTGTTGCAGATAGATCTGCCGCTCGAGCAGGCTCGCCACCACGGCTACTACGACACTGATCCGACCTACCGTGATGAGCAATCGAAGAAGAATTACGATCGAATTTTGGATCGCTTCCGCGGGAAGAACGAGATCTTGGTAGAGCGCCGATAGCCTTAAGCCATGACCAACCTTTCGGAGCTCACCACCCTGCATGTAGGTGGGCCTGCATCGAAGGTGCTACGAGTATCTACCGAAGAAGAATTGATCGCTGCGGTTGCGGAGTGCGATGCCGCACAAACACCTGTTCTCATATTAGGCGGTGGCTCTAACGTCCTTGTGAGCGATGCGGGCTTTCAAGGAACCGTCATCGTCGTTGCTACGCAAGGCAATTCTTATGAGATCGATGCATGTAGCGGGGGAATGCTCCAAGTGGCGGCGGGCACAGACTGGGATGAATTTGTGGCTTTCACACTCGACAAGAAGTTAGCCAACTTAGAGTCGCTGAGCGGAATTCCCGGAACTGTAGGGGCCGCACCAATTCAAAATATTGGTGCCTATGGACACGAGGTATCAGAGGTTATTGCGCGCGTGCGCACTTATGATCGCCATGAGAAAGCAACAAAGACATTCACCGCGGATCAGTGTGAGTTCAGCTATCGTGATTCTATTTTCAAACGTGCGGGAGATCGCTACGTCATTCTCGATGTGACTTTCCAATTGCGCCGCGGAGAATTTTCACTTCCCATCAAATACAAAGAGTTAGCCGACGCCCTTGGGGTCGAGCTCGACTCTCGAGTATCTACTCACGAATTGCGCGCCGCTGTACTGGCGCTGCGTGCCAAGAAGGGGATGCTCTATAACGAATCCCAACAGAACTGGTCGGCCGGCTCCTTCTTCGTGAATCCGATTATTTCTCGTGAGCAGGCGGAGCAACTTCCGGCGAACGCTCCACGCTGGCCGCAAGCAGATGGTCAAATAAAAGTGCCCGCTGCTTGGTTGATGGAGAACGCAGGTGTCGTTAAGGGCGAAGGCATTAACGGAGCGAAGGTCTCCGAAAGGCATGTGCTGGCGATTACTAATGGTGGAGGAGCGACTAGCGAAGATATCGTCGCGCTAGCCAGAAGTGCACGGAGGCGCGTGCAGGAAAAATTTGGAATTACGTTGACGCCTGAAGTGCGCTTTGTAGGGGTAGAGCTCTAAATCGCTTCCGAAAGCAACTTCTTTACGCGCGCGATTCCTTCAACGATATCTGCATCGCTCAGCGCGTAAGAAAAGCGCAGGTAGCCCGATGGACCGAATGCTTCTCCAGGAACGGCTGCAACTTCGGCCTCTTCAAGGATGAGGGTTGCTAGTTCAGCAGATGTCTGCGGACGCTTGCCCCGAATCTCTTTGCCAAGAACGCCCTTCACCGATGGGTAGACATAGAAGGCGCCGGTAGGTGTTGGGCAGATGACTCCAGGAATTTCATTGAGCAGGCCCACGATTAATTTGCGGCGGCGATCAAAGGCTACGCCCATCTCGTGCACTGCAGTCAGATCACCAGTCAAAGCGGCGATAGCGGCGCGCTGAGAAACGTTGGAGACATTTGATGAGAGATGAGATTGGAGATTAGTCGCGGCTTTGATTACATCCTTGGGACCAACCATCCAACCAACGCGCCATCCGGTCATCGCATAAGTCTTCGCAACTCCATTAAGAATAATGGTTCGATCTGCCATCGCAGGAACGACTACAGGAATACTCGGCGCTGTAGCACCGTCATAGAGCAGGTGCTCGTAAATTTCATCGGCGATTATCCAGATGCCGTGCTCTAACGCCCACTCACCGATTGCTTTCACTTGCTCCGGGGAGTAAACCGAACCCGTTGGATTTGATGGGGAGCAGAAGAGAAGCGCCTTCGTATGTTCGGTGCGAGCTGCTTCAAGTTGTTCCACAGAAACTAAATAGTTTTGTGTCTCGTCGGCAAACACCTCGATGGCCACTCCTCCTGCCAACTTGATGCACTCGGGGTAGGTGGTCCAGTAAGGCGCCGGAAGAATTACCTCATCGCCCGGATTAATAATCGTTGCAAAGGCTTGGTAGACAGCCTGCTTGCCACCATTAGTAACAAGTACTTGATCTGCGGTAATTACATAGTTTGAGTCACGCAGCGTCTTGGCCACGATCGCCTCGCGCAGCTCGGGTAGACCAGGTGTCGGTGTGTAACGGTGGTTTGCTGGCTTCCCCGCAGCATCGACCGCCGCTTGAACGATGTAATCCGGGGTAGGAAAGTCGGGTTCTCCAGCGCCAAAGCCGATTACTGGCTTGCCAGCTGCCTTTAGGGCCTTTGCCTTCGCATCAACTGCGAGAGTGGCCGATTCTGCGATCGCGGCGATACGGGTTGAGATACGGGGCTTTTCTGCGCTCATACAGGGAAGTATGCCAAAAGTGGCCCTCCTCTGGGTGCCAGCTCAGATCGGCCGGTTTTGCTCCCACCCCCGCTGGGCTCTAGAATCCTCGTTCTGGCGCTTGCATTAGGTCACGATTAGTCGTGTCTTCACAACGCTCGAAGGGCAGTAGCTCAACTGGCCAGAGTTCCGGTCTCCAAAACCGGCGGTTGGGGGTTCAAGTCCCTCCTGCCCTGCAAGATTGGTCAACGTAATAGGAAAGGCAACACAAGTGGTCGACGAGAAGCACGATACTGAAGAAGGCAAAGAGAAACTTGGCCTCTTCGGTCGCATCAACCTGTTCTATCGCCAGGTTGTCGCTGAACTTCGCAAGGTTGTCTGGCCAACACAGAAGCAACTTACGACATATACAGCTGTCGTATTTGTCTTCGTAGGTTTCATCATCGCAGTTGTTTCTATCCTCGATGTTGCACTCACCAAGATCGTTTTCTGGATTTTTGGATAGGTGCGCGATATGACAATAGAGAATCCATTTTTCGAAGAGACAGTCGTTGAGGCTGCTGCTCCTACAACTGTTGATGCCTTCGAAGCTGCTCTCACGGCAGCTCCGGTCCTAGAGCCAGTTGTCGAAGAGATTGTTGCCGATGAAGAGGTCGGAACCGTTGATGCGCTCGCTGCAATCGACGAAGAGGTTTCTGCTGAAGTTGAAGATGAGAACGATCCAAATGCTGAGTTCCGTCGCGCGCTGCGCACGGCCGCAGGCGATTGGTATGTCGTTCACTCGTACGCCGGTTATGAAAAGAAGGTAAAGGGCAACCTTGCCAACCGCGTACAGGCGCTCAACATGGAGGATTACATCTTCCAAGTAGAAGTTCCTGAAGAAGAAGTCACCGAGATCAAGAATGGCCAACGCAAGCAGGTGAAGCGCAATGTCTTCCCTGGTTACGTTCTCGTTCGCATGGATCTCACCGACGAGTCATGGTCCTGTATTCGTAACACCCCTGGTGTCACTGGATTCGTGGGCAATGCGCATCACCCATCACCACTGAGCTTGGAAGAGGTTGAAAATATCCTCGCGCCACGTCCAGCGAAGAAGGGCGAGAAGGCGGATATCAAGGTCGTTGACTTTGAGATCGGCGAATCTGTGACCGTTATGGATGGCCCATTTGCCACCTTGCCTGCATCGATCTCTGAGATCATGCCAGAGCAAGCCAAGCTCAAGGTGCTCGTCTCTATCTTCGGTCGTGAGACTCCAGTAGAGCTCGCCTTCCATCAAGTACAGAAAATTTAAGAGATTTTTTTAAGAGATTTAACCCCAGTTAAATAGAAAAAAGGAAACCAAAAATGGCACCAAAGAAGAAGGTAACTGCACTTATCAAGTTGCAGATTCAGGCAGGCGCTGCCACACCAGCTCCACCGGTGGGTCCAGCCCTCGGTCAGCATGGTGTCAACATCATGGACTTCGTTAAGGCGTACAACGCTGAGACAGAGTCACAGAAGGGTCAGATCATCCCAGTAGAGATCACTGTCTACGAGGATCGTTCTTTCACCTTCATCACCAAGACCCCACCAGCATCACGTCTGATCTTGAAGGCTGCTGGAGTCGAAAAGGGATCTGCTATCCCTCACAAGACCAAGGTAGCTAACATCACCAAGGCTCAAGCAGAAGAGATCGCGAAGATCAAGATGTCTGACCTCAATGCCAATGACATTGCTGCAGCAACTCTGATCATCGAAGGAACAGCACGTTCAATGGGAATTACGGTTTCCAACTAACTGTAAAGAAACTAACTGGGAAGTGGGAGGAGCTCGCTGCTCCGTCAAACCACAACTCCAAAACAACTAGGGAGAAGAAATGAAGCGCAGTAAGAAATATCTAGAAGCAGCGGCGAAGGTCGATGCCAAGAATCTCTACTCACCACTCGCTGCAGTCAAGCTTGCGAAGGAAACTTCGGTTACCAAGTACGACGCATCGGTTGAGGTAGCACTTGTTCTCGGCGTAGATCCAAAGAAGGCCGATCAAGCAATTCGTTCAACAGTTAACCTGCCACACGGAACCGGTAAGACCGCTCGCGTCTTGGTATTCGCTGGTGGAGAGCGCGCCGAAGAGGCACGTGCTGCTGGCGCCGATATCGTCGGTGCAGATGAATTGATCGAAGAGGTCTCAAAGGGCCGTCTTGATTACGATGCCGTTGTTTCGACACCAGAATTGATGGGTAAGGTCGGTCGCCTTGGAAAGGTCCTTGGACCACGTGGTCTCATGCCTAACCCAAAGACCGGAACCGTAACCACCGATGTGGCCAAGGCTGTTACAGATATCAAGGGCGGAAAGATCGAGTTCCGTGTTGATAAGAACGCGAACCTTCACTTCCTGATCGGCAAGGTTTCCTTCACCGCCGAACAGCTTGCCGAGAACTACGCAGCGGCGATCGAAGAGGTTATCCGTTCCAAGCCAAGCTCATCCAAGGGACGTTTCCTTAAGAAGTCCGTTATCTCAACGACGATGGGACCTGGAATTCCAGTGGATACCTCAGTCACACGCGAGGGTGGACCAGCTATTCAATAATCGGCGCAATTGCCGGTACTTGTAAGGCCATTTAAATAAAGGGTAGGCGTTGATCAGGCGGGTTTGACCCGCTAAGGATCAATGACCTACCCTTTATCCATCACCAAAGACTGCAGGTCTCTGGTTGGTCCTAAAAAGACCGACTAGAAATAATTCTCGCAAGAGAGCCCGCATAGGTACACACGAGACCTCGTGCGCACTTATGCGCCGGGGTATTTTTATTTTCGAATAGAAAATCCTGGCGTGGTGAAGAGTAGAAAGGGAGCTAATGGCTCGTTCTGATAAAGAAACAGCTGTCGCTGAACTTACGGAAGATTTCCGTAGCGCAAGCGCAACTGTCCTCACTGAGTACCGCGGTCTAACCGTGGCCTCAATGAAGGAACTTCGCCGATCACTTGGTACCGATACTAAGTATTCCGTTGTGAAGAACACCTTGACCAAGATTGCTGCAAAGAATGCCGGAGTAGATCTCTCTGATGATCTTCTCGTTGGCCCATCTGCAGTTGCCTTCATCAAGGGTGATCCAATCGATGCAGCAAAGAGCTTGAAGAACTTCCAGAAGGAGCACCCACTTCTTGTTATCAAGGGTGGCGTCTTCGAAGGCAAGTCTGTCTCTACTGCCGAAATCATGAAGCTTGCTGATCTCGAGTCCCGTGAGGTTCTCTTGTCCAAGCTCGCTGGTGCACTGAAGGGCACAATGGCCAAGGCCGCACGTACCTTCGACGCACTGCGCATCAAGCTGGAAGAGGGCGCTCCGGCTGCCGCTCCAGTTGCTGATGTCGTTGCTGAAGCAGCACCTGCTGCAGAGGCCATCGTTGAGACTGCTGTCGAAGCAGTTGAGACCCCTGTCGTTGAAGCTGAGGCTCCTGTAGCTGAAGCAACAGAAACCCCAGTTGCTGAAGCAACCGAAACTCCAGCTGAATAAGAAAAGGAAAAATCATGGCTAAGTTGTCACAAGAAGATTTAATGTCACAATTCAAAGAGATGACCCTGGTTGAACTCTCAGATTTCGTCAAGGCATTCGAAGAGGAATTCGATGTAACTGCAGCAGCTCCAGTAGCAGCAGCAGGTGGCGCAGGCGCTGCAGCTCCAGCTGCTGAGGTCCAGGATGAGTTCACCCTCGTTCTCGAGAACGCCGGCTCACAGAAGATCGCAGTTATTAAGGAAGTTCGCGGAATCAATTCGAGCCTCGGCTTGAAGGAGGCTAAGGACCTCGTTGACGCAACTCCAACTGTCTTGATCGAAAAGGGCAGCAAGGAAGCAGTAGACAAGGCGAAGGCAGCCCTCGAGGCAGCTGGCGCAACAGTCACAGTTAAGTAGCACACTGTAGGGAACCTGGGCCTTCACTGTTTTGGGTGAGGGCCCAGTTCTATATGTCTTGAACGAGCTCTCGCAAACTACTTAGGGCAATTTCAAAGGGGACGGGTGGTCCCGAAACCAAATCAGTAACAAATGATTGATAGATCTCGCGCAAATTGGTGATTCCAACCAATTCTTCGAACGACCGCTTTAAGTACCCGCTTGTATCGACTACCAGCTCTTCCGGATAAGCAGATTTGAACCTACTAGAGTCTTCATCGACGGCGGCAAAGATGGCTGCATGAAAATTTTTTGTATTGAAGTAGGATTTCTTGAGTTGGTGTAAGTCATAAATGTGCCTAACCAATCGATCGTCGGTTCCGGCTTGGATTTCTTTCACGTTTCGAAGTAATCCAACAATTTTTTCTCCTCCTGTTTGAGAGGGATCAACGCACTGAATTTGAAAATCGTAAGGGCTCTCGATTCCGGTATCTCTGTATAACAGAGTCGAGATTGTTCGGAGTTGAGGATCGATTGAAAGTAATGAGCAAGTAAATTCAATTTGAATATTTGAACGTAAACTAGCTAGAGAATCAAATACACTTTCGTAACCCAAGTTGAAATTGAAGTAGCGCCTGGAATCTCTAGTTTCTTCTCCTTCAATCGTAAATCCTTCAGCCTCCAGTGTGGTCTTGACGGAGTCACGGAAAAGTCCGAGTTCCGTTCTGTTCAAATCTTTCGCATTTTGATTTTTCGAAATGATTTTGAAGTCTAAATCTTCAGACATTCGATTGATGATAGAAAAGCCCTTGATTAAGCTTGTCCCTCCTCCAAATATTGGCTGTAGGAGGTTTGAGTGGTAAACGGGGTTGCTTTTTACAGTCTGAAGAACCTCGGTCAACAGTATGTCCTTCTCAAGAGCCGCCGGTGGAAAGTCCGTCAATCCTTCGTTTGATGCCGCGACAATTAAGTCAGCCTGTTTTTGCGAGATTCTTTTCATAGATCACCTCTCGGGTCCCCAATCGGATTTTGCGTTGAACTCTTGATTGCCCTATGGAGACAACAAGAGCCATTGGTATCTGCGTGCTCTCTCCAGCCGCATACTTGGCTCTACTCTCGCCCAATTGAACTTCCACCCCCAGGGCTTTGAACGCTTGTTCTGCCAAGCTTTCAAGCGGTTTCTTAGGAATTGGATTGCCTGAGATGGGACTTGGCGATGCTTTTGCGTAAACCCCATAGCCAAGGCGCACTATTTTCCCATCCTTAATGAGTTCCTGAATGGCTCTGGTGACTCTGCTGGGTGACCCAAACCGGTCAAAGTAGGACCGCAAAAAGACGTCGGACTGAGAACTGGCAATGGACATAGCCATCTTTGTCTTTGTACTCGCCTTCATAATCATCTCCCTACAAACAATGTGCGCTTAATAAATCGGACTATATAGCAAAATACGCTCAAAAGTCGAATATTTTCAACAAACAATGTGCGCTTATCGCAAAAAAGTGGTGGAATTGCCCAAAATTGACCTCTTATAGCATGGATTGGACAGATTCAGGAGGGTTCGATACCCTGAGCGTTCGCAAATTTTCACAATCGCAGGGTTAGGCATATAGCGGCCGTAACCTTTCGATAGACCTGCACGCAAGTCCCACGCATCTGGAGGAACATTGGCCGCGAAGTCGAAATCATTTG